>ERZ772772.368-NODE-368-length-27607-cov-3.768474_pt1 | contig 27607 bp, 21 predicted proteins | sample MGYA00511484_ERZ772772 | MGnify/ENA primary metagenome ERZ772772 (study PRJEB29015, sample SAMEA2737913) | human oral metagenome | biome: human oral; feature: human-associated habitat; material: dental | place: China | collected 2088 ... | reverse complement strand
CAGGCACAACCACCTGCGATTTTTTACAGATCCTGTAGAACTATCTTATAATTTTTCAATATAAAAACGATAATTACATTTTGCCGGGAGGGAAATAAAGTTTATAAAAATATTTATTATTTTTTGAAGCCGGTATATTATCATTGATTTCAACAATATCAATGTCATCATACATATTCTCCGGTTCGTCAATTGTATAGTCATAATAAAATTTATATTCAAAATCAGATTTAAACTGTTTAAATGAATTATAGCGTTTATGATTAAAAATTATTGATGTTTCAAGTAAATATTTTGAACTAAACACATTTTCCCAGCTTTCAGGCACTTTATTAAATAATAGGGCGGCTATTTTAGTCCTGTCATATTTTCTTATATATTCATCTCCGAAATAATGCGGTGAAAAGCCTGAAGCTAAAATATCTTCTATATCATTTTTGTCTGTATAGAACTTTACATTATAGGTTGTATCGTCTAAATTTATTTTTACGGCGTTCTTACGCATTACACTGTATGGAACTTGATCGATTATTTGGTCAAAATCTACTTTCATACCATAATCAAACGCAAAGATCAGTTCTTTATGTTCGTCTGCTTCATGGTCCGGTGATACAATTATTGCTGAATCTATATTTTTTACATCAAGTGAACTTCCGACTTCAACTCCCATCTTTTTCAGTACGGAAATAGTATTTGTAAATGATGTATATACCGGATAAAAGCCTATACCATATATATCATTGACATAATAATCTGAATCTTCTGAATCCTGTTTATCCTGTTCTTTTTCTGATTTTTTTTTGTCAACTGTATCGGTTCTGAATTGTATATAGCCAAGACTCGGTTTTTCTGTATAGGTTGAGGAGTCAAGCTCCAGAAAATCGGTTCTATAAGCTTCAAGAAGTTCATTTTTGATATCTTCGCTATTGTCCGAAAATTTCAGTTCAAGATACATATCATCAATTTCTCCGTAGGTTATTGAAGAGAGCTTTGACGATTCCATACTGAAAACAGGATACACTGATTTTTTATATTCATCATCAGAGATAAGCTTTATATATTCATCCGCTATATCATAGTAATTTACTGTATATTTTCTGTATACTGTTTTTTTGTTTTTAAGGTGATAGGCTACAATAATTTCAGCAGGCACATAATCCAATTGTTGGGAGTCCATTGAAATACTGAATGGAGAATCCTTCTTTTTATTCAGTTCAATTCCCTTTTGAACGATTGAATATATATTGTCAAAATCAGTGTATTTCATATTATTTATTGCATTAAGTATATAATCCTTATATACAGGTTTATCATTTATAGAATACAGTTCCTGCTTATAGTCTACATCATAAGAAAATGAATCATTGTCGTAATACTGTTTTAAATTTTCAAAGGATTCCATATAATGGCTTTTCAGGCTGTCTTTAACATTAATTACAATGCCGGCACTTTCCAGAGAATCTCTGCCCGGCATATATCTGTCATATCCTGAGAGATCAAATCTGTAAAATGAAAGAAACAGAACTGAAAATAAGGAAATTATAATAAGCTCATGAATATTTGAAAATAGCTTTTTAAAATCCGCATTGTAGATTATCTCAAGTATGAGACATGAAATTACCGTGCCTGATATAAGTCCGAAAAATATCCAACCGTTCGAATCTGTAATAGCTGCAAAAATCAATGAAAAAATGTTGGCACTTTCAAAAGCTATTATAAATTTAATAGGCGCTTTAGCATATTTAAATGCTATTGCATTTCCGGCTGCTTCAGAAGGTCTTATTTTGTAAAGTATAAAAGCTGATATAAAACATAAAACAGCTAAAAACATTATCATACAGAGCCGTACCGAATACGGTGAGTTATATGCAAAACCGATAGTTGACGGCGAAATATATTTTAAAATATTAAATGACGGTATAGCATAGTAGGTGCTGAAATAAGCGTTTTTATAAAATGTGATTAATGAGTCTGCGCAGTATGAAGCAAAATACAGTATAAAGCTGCCGAGTATACTTAAAAGGATTTTTCCTGTAAGCATCACTGCAAGGACTGTAACCATATGAAACATAAACATGGTACACATATTCACTATAAAACCGGTAAAGGTAATCTTTATAATAAGTAAAGTATCCAGGCAGCCAATAAAAATAAGCGGCATCGACAGTATAAAAAAGAGATAGGGTATGCCTACAATTAATATACTGTTTAAGCATATGATTAAAAACAGCTTTTCCCTCTTAACGGGAAGGCAGTGGTAAAAGTCGGTCCGGTTTTTATTTAATAAAAATGAGAATCCCGATATTGCTGTAACCAATGAGAGAAGCATTATAAAAAAAGTTATGTAATTATTGTTTCCACCGAAATATGAGGATAACATTCCATTAAATTCAGCCTCAAACATATCCAACGTTTTTTTGACGTTTTCGGCTGTACCCGGACTGTAAAAGGGGGCATTTGCATTGTAATAATTTCTCATAAATATGGCTACAACTATAAATATAAAAAACTGTATAAGCACTGAAAGCCCTACACTCCAAATTCTTCGTTTAAAGTCTTCTTTTATAAGATTAAACAATGAGTTTTTTGATGTCATATCCCTTTGCCTCCGTCTCGGTTATAAATATTTCTTCAAATGTAAGCGGTATTATTTCAAAAAAAATCGGTTCATATTTTGGGATTTTCTCTTTTATTTCCTGTTCAGATGCTCTTATAGTTAATGTATATATACTGCCTGATTTTTTTACTCCCATAATATGCAGATCATTTATAAGATTTATATCAAAATCAGGTTTTACAACTACCTGTACATTGTTTACACCGGATCTAAAATCACCGAGTGTTCTTGAGAATAAAATACCTCCTTTATGAAGAAGACCTATATGGTCGCATATATCCTCAAGTTCACGCAGATTATGTGAGGCTATGATAGGAGTAAGTCCTCTATTTTTTAGTTCTTCACAAAACAGACCTTTTACCGTCTGCCTCATTACGGGGTCCAGTCCGTCAAAGGTTTCATCACAAAATATGTATTTTGTTTTTGATGAGAGAGCGAGAATTACAGAAAGCTGTTTTTTCATACCCTTTGAAAATGTGTTTATTTTTCTGTTTTTATCAAGTCCGAACAGATTTATTGCATAATTAAAATATGTACTATCAAAAGTTTCAAAATATCTCATATAAAAAATCTTCATGTCTTCAGGAGATGCGTTTTTTAAAAAATATTGTTCATCTGAGATATAGAAAAATTTTGATTTTATTTTAGGATTTTCAAATACGCTCTCATTGTCTATCATTATTTTTCCGTCATCAGGTTTTAATATGCCGGATATCAGCTTTAAAAGGGTGCTTTTGCCGGCACCGTTCGTACCTACAAGTCCAAATACACCGCTTTCATTTATAGTGATGTTTAATTCCTTTATTGCAGTGATGCCGCCGAATTTTTTTGTAATATTAATGGTTTCTATCATTTATTACAATCCTCCTGTATATAGGTTATATACTAGCGTTAAAAAAACTACATAAATCAGAAGTATTGTAGCATCTGTATATATCTGTGTCAAATCAAAATTATTGAAGTGTGTATAGCCTGTAAATAAAAGAAACTGCCCTTTTAGAGGACAGCTCCGATACAAAATTACAACAAATATTGTATTTTAAATAAAATCGGTCAAACTAGGCACGCTCAACCTTGCCTGAGCGCAGGCATGAAGTACATATATGTATTCTTTTTGCACCGCCTGCAGTCTTAACCTTAACTGTTTTAATGTTAGCCTTCCACATCTTATTGGACCTTCTGTGAGAATGGCTTACACTATTGCCAAAATGAACGGATTTATCACAAATTGCACATTTTGCCATATTAACACCTCCTTATTACGGATCAAACTTATACTTAAAAAGTCCGCAGCAAAGCATATACTATCAGAAAGACGGAGGTTTTGCAAGCATTAAAAAGAAATTCTTCCAATTTTTTCAAAAGTAATGTATACTGTAACAGTAAAATCCTGAAACAAAAAGAAACACGGAGGAAAGGCATGAATAAAGGATTAATCAATAATAATTTCGGTCAGGTTCGCATATCGGGTGAAGTGATAGCAATGTATGCCGGACTGCAGGCTGTCGAGTGTTTCGGCATAGTCGGTATGGCTGCTATAAATATGAGAGACGGTCTTGTAAGGCTTCTAAAAAGAGACAGCCTTTCAAAAGGCATAAGTGTAAATATAATTGATAATAAGGTCAGTATAGATTTCCATGTTATAGTGTCTTACGGTGTAAGTATTATGGCAGTGTCTGATAATCTTATGACATCCGTGAAATATAAAGTCGAAAAATTCTCAGGCATGCAGGTTGACAAAATCAATGTTTTTATCGAGGGTGTAAGGGTTATAGACTAAGGAGGAATATTTAAGTGAGTTATAATATACTTGATGCTTCAGCATTAAAAAAGGCGTTTTTAGCAGGTGCGGCAAGTCTTGAAGAAAAAAAGGAATGGATAAACGAATTAAACGTTTTTCCGGTACCTGACGGCGATACCGGCACAAATATGACAATGACTATAATGTCTGCGGTAAAGGAAGTATCGGAAGTATCTGATGAAAACATTCCGGATATATGTAAAGCTATATCGTCGGGGTCTTTGAGAGGGGCAAGGGGAAATTCAGGTGTCATACTCTCACAGCTTTTAAGAGGTTTTACAAATGTACTTAAGGAATATGACAGTGCAGACACAATTGTACTTGCCGCTGCTATGGAAAAAGCGGTAGAAACCGCTTATAAGGCGGTAATGAAGCCTAAAGAGGGAACTATACTTACTGTTGCAAGAAGCATGAGTGATAAGGCTATGTCAATTGCTTCTGAAGTTGAGGACATAGAGAGCTTTATGAAGGAGGTCATAGATGAAGGTGAAAAGACACTTGCAAGAACACCTCAGATGCTTCCGGTACTAAAGCAGGCAGGTGTTGTTGACTCGGGAGGACAGGGGCTTATGCAGATAATGCGTGGAGTTTACGCATATATTACAGGTACTGAGCCTGACTATTCAAGATTTGAACGTCCAAGTATGGATAGAAGTCTTCATTCTCAATTCCAATTTGCTGATATAGAACATATAGATACGGCAGATATAAAATTTGGATACTGTACCGAATTTATAGTCAATCTTGAACATAAAATTGATGACAAGGATGTAGATGATTTTAAAAGTTATCTTGAGTCAATAGGTGATTCTATAGTATGTGTAGCAGATGATGAACTTATAAAGATCCATGTACATACCAATGACCCGGGACTTGCAATACAAAAAGCTCTATCTTACGGCTCCCTTTCAAGGATGAAGATTGACAATATGAGAGAGGAGCACAAGGAGAGGCTTATAAAGAACTCTAATAAATTGTCAAAGGAAAATGAAATTCCTAAAAAAAATGAAGCCGTAAAAACTCCACTTAAAGATTACGGTTTTATAAGTGTATCTGCCGGAGAAGGACTTTCTGAGATATTTAAGGGAATAGGTGCCGACTATATAATAGAGGGTGGGCAGACTATGAACCCGAGTACACAGGATATGCTTGATGCGATAGATATGGTCGCTGCAAAGGATATATTTATACTGCCTAATAATAGAAATATAATACTTGCAGCGGAACAGGCTGCGAATATGAGTAAAGATAAAAAGGTTCATGTAATTCCGACAAAAACTATACCTCAGGGAATTTCTGCACTTGTAGCATTTATGCCTGAAAGCTCTATTGAAGAAAATACCGAAAATATGATTCAGGAGCTTTCCTGTGTGAAATCACTTCAGCTTACTTATGCAGTAAGAGATACCTTAATAGACGGTATAAATATACATGAGGGCGATATAATGGCGATAGGAGACAGAGGGATAGTATATGCCGGTAAGGACATTGAAAGTACGCTTATAGAATCCGTTAAAAGGCTTGTAGATGAAAAAACGGAAATTATAAGTCTGTTTTACGGTGCCGATGTAAATGAAGAAAATGCCAAAAAAGTTGCTCAGGATATAGAAAAACTATTTCCCGATATTGAGGTTGAGCTTGATAACGGAGGACAGCCTATATACTATTACATAGTATCTATTGAGTAAAAAGCTGATTATTAATTAAATACTGATGTCTTGTAATTATGATTTAAATCAGAATATTTTAAATATAAAAGGGGTTGGAGAAAAAACAGCCGAACTTTTTAAAAAACTTAATATAGTAACTGTTGATGACTTGTTGCACCACTATCCGATAAGATATGAAAAGTATAAAAATCCCGGCGAAATTGATTTTAAAACATCAGAACCTTTGCCTGATACGGTTTGTATATATGCAGCTGTATCGGGATTTATAAAAAAATCAGTTTCAAACAATTACATAATAAACAGCTGTATGCTGTATGACGGAAAAAAAAGTATTAAGGCGATCTGGTATAACAGTACATATATAGCTTATAAGATTAAGCCCGGGTTTAAATATATATTTACAGGCAGACTTGTAAAAAGAAATGATGAGGTATTTCTCTCACATCCGGTTGTATATAGTATTGAGGAGTATAAAAAACTTGTTGGTACATTTAAACCTGTATACGGGCTGACCGGCGGTCTTAGCGGTAAGACTGTTATAAAAGCAATTAAAAATGTATCATATATAGTTGAATCTATTCGTGATTATCTGCCTGATAGTATAAGGATTAAATATAATCTTTTAAGCCTGGGGCATGCACTCAGGCAGATACATAATCCGCTTAGCGAGGAAGAGATACTGAATGCAAGGAAAAGGCTTGCATTTGATGATTTTTTTCTTTTTTTATATAATATAAGTCTGCTTAAGAATGAAAGAAAAAATATTAAAAGTTCCTACATACTTTCATACAGGCTTATAGGAGAGAACTATTTAAAAAAAGAATCAACAGGTTATGAAGATACCGGAAGTTGTGAGGGTGCTTACAACCTGCACAACTATATCTTTATTGAGGAATATCTTAAGGCACTTCCTTACAGTCTTACTTCGGCACAGCATAGAGTAATGACTGAAATTTTATCGGATATGTCAAGCAAAAGGCAGATGCACAGGCTTATACAAGGCGATGTCGGCTCCGGAAAGACTGCAGTCGCCTTCGGTGCGATTTTTGCCGCATACAGCTGCGGGTTTCAAGGTGCTGTCATGGTGCCGACAGAGATTTTAGCATGTCAGCATTATAAATTTCTGCTTTCAGTTATTTCCAATATGAAGAATCCTCCAAAAACTGCACTTCTTACGGGTTCTGTACCTAAAAAAGAAAAGCTTGCGATTTATGAACTTATTAAAAATCATGATATAGATATAGTAATAGGAACACATGCGGTTATACAGGAGGGTGTAGAGTTTTCAAAGCTTGCCGTAGTTGTAACCGATGAGCAGCACAGGTTTGGTGTAAAACAAAGGCAGTCTTTATATAATAAAGGTTCAGACAGTGCTATGCCTCATGTACTTGTGATGAGTGCAACGCCTATCCCAAGAACTCTTGCACTTATACTATATGGAGATATGGACTCTTCCGTGATTGATACAAAGCCTGAGGGCAGACTTCCTGTGAAGAATGTCGTTATAACTCCAAAGCAGCGTAATAAAGCTTATATACACATTGATAGAGAAATTAAAAATGGGCGTCAGGCTTATATAATATGTCCTCTTGTCGAGGAGAGTGAAGGAATAGAAGCAGAAAATTTATACAATTATAGGGAAAAACTTGCAAAAAGTATTCTAAAAAATTATAATATAGATATAATACATGGAAAAATGAAGCAATCTGATAAAGATAAGTCCATGAGTAAGTTTATTGACAGAAAAACAGATATACTTATTTCAACGACGGTTATAGAAGTAGGTATAGATATTCCAAATGCCACAGTAATGATGATTGAAGATGCACAGCGCTTCGGTTTGGCATCTTTGCATCAGCTCAGAGGCAGAATCGGAAGAGGAGATTTTCAAAGTTACTGTATTTTTGTCAAAACAGATCAAAATGAGCTTTCAAAAAAAAGACTTGATGTTGTCGGAAAATCAAATGACGGTTTTTATATTGCATCACAGGATTTAAAGCTGAGAGGTCCTGGAGAGCTTTTCGGGCTTATGCAGAGCGGAATTCCGGTATTTTCTTTTTCAGATATTTTTAATGATTCTAAAATATTTGATGATGCAAAATCTGCTGTTGATGATATAAATGACAGGAGTGTAGAAATATATGCAGATGAGGCTGCTGTGCTGTCTCAAAAGATAGAAGGATATCAAAAGGAATTTTATAATAAAATAAATTTATAAAGGGTGGGTAATGTTTAATAATAAAAAGGACAGATCGGGATTTGGAAGTAAAGGTCGCAGTGGTCTGTTCGGTAAAAAAAAGCCTGCGACTGAAGAAAACAAGGATATATTTGCTGATTATCTTGACAGAGGAATGTACGGAACAAGAGGAGAGGCAAATTCGGGGGCTTCACTTGAAAATGGCATGTATGGGAAGCGTTCAGGTGTTTCACTTGAAAACGGCATGTATGGAAACCGTTCAGGTGTTTCACTTGAAAACGGCATGTATGGAAACCGTTCAGGTGTTTCGCCTGAAAACGGCATGTACGGGAGGCGTTCAGGTGTTTCACTTGAAAACGGTATGTATGGAAATCTAAAACCCCCTCAACCTAAGAAGATACCTAATGTCAACACAAGACCTTTAGATCCCGATATGCAGCGAAACAACAGGAGACCGGCTCCTCCGGCTGCACAAAATACAAGAAAGTTAAATAATGCAAGGCCTGCTGCAGGCGTACATAATACAGGAAACAGCAGAAATTTAGCTGCTCCCGGAAATATGCCGTCTGAGAGGGTTGCTCTGCAAAAACCTCCGCAGCAGCCAAATATGCGTACAGCTACAGCAAGTCAGATGAGAGGTGCTCATAATCCGGCAGGTGTCGGAATGGAAAATCTGCGGATGCCGCAAAATGCAAACCGTAAAATTCAAAACAGGCCGTATCCTGTAAACAATAATCCGGGGTTAGGTGTAGGTATGCAAAAACCAAGGGCTTCTCTTGAGGGAGGTATGTACGGGACTAATAATACAATGCAGCAAAATGCTTATATGCGGCAGCCTTCATCAATGACCGGAAAAAGCTTTGAAGAGATACAGGCATTAAATTCCGACAAATATTCAAGAGGAAAGACTAAAAACAGAAAGGCTGCCGGTAGGGCTCCGTACGCTGATTTTGGAAATAACACAAAAGTTAGAAATGTGCCATGGAAGCCTCAAGCATATGCACCGGCGAGGAAGGCTTCAGGTTTTAGTGCATTAAGGATAATTCTGCTTCTTTTGGTTGTTACATTCGGTGGCTATTTTGTGTATTCAAGAAAATATACAAAAACATTTTTCCCTAATACCTATGCCTACGGTATAAATATATCAAACAAAAGCCCTGAACAGGCTAGAGAACTTCTTAAGCAAAGTGTAAAAGATTACAGTATTAAGGTTAAATCTAAAAACGGAGAGGAAACCTTAAGTGCAAGTCAGCTTGGACTTAAGTATGTTTATGACGAAAGTCTTGATAATATACTTGCGTCTCAAAATGCACTTGTATGGGCAAAATACATTTTTGGAAAGTCTGAAATTAAACCTGAAAATATATTGCAGATCGATGATGCGGCATTAAAGTCATCATTAATATCAATGGGATTTTTTAATACAGGATATGTAAACGCCGATATTGAAAATTCAGTGGTATCAAAGTATGTAAGCGGTGTGGGATACCAGCTTGTATCTCCTGCTGCCGGCGATGGCAATGGTGCGGATTCTGAAAAGGCACAGGTTGCGATAAAGGCTGCCGCACTGTCTCTTGCTAAAGAGGTGGATTTAAACGATCCAAGTTTGGGTGTTTATATGGAGTCCGATTCTGCAAATGCCGACAACGGAATGCAAAAGCAGATTGATCTTATGAATAAAAGTCTTAAATCCGTTATAAAATACGATAACGGTACTGAGCTTAATATAGATGTTACAAGTCAGTGGATAAGTCTTAGCGGCAGTGGTGAGATAACCTTTGACCAAAAAGCGGTTGAAGATTTTGTGGCAGAGCTTGCCAAATCATATAATACCATATATAAACCGAGGACATTTACTGCCACTACCGGAGAGACCTTAACTATAACCGGAGGAAACTATGGCTGGAGAGTAAATCAGATAGGTGAAGCTGCTGCTATAAAGAAGCTTATACTTGAAGGTAAGGCTTCTGAACGGACCCCTGAGTTTTCAAAAACTGCGGCTTCAAAGACTGAACCTGACTATGGAAATACTTATATTGAGGTCAATCTGACAAGTCAACATCTTTATTATTATAAAAACGGACAGAAAGTTTTTGAATCTGATTTTGTTTCCGGGAATGAGGCTTCCGGCAAGTCTACACCGGTAGGTGTTTATCAGGTTATGTATAAACGTGAAAATGCAGTGCTTTCAAACGAGGGCGAAAACAATAATGCAAAATATTGGCTGCCATTTAACGGCAATATAGGTTTTAATGATGCACCGTGGAGGAGCGGTTTTGGAGGTGAAACCTACAAAAATGAAGGTTCGCAGGGTAATATAAATCTTCCTCCTGATGCGGCTAAATCTTTATTTGAAAGTGTTGAAAACGGAACTCCGGTGCTGTGTTTTAGAACTGATAACACGGATGATATTGTAAAAACACAGCCTGATCAGTCTGAGAGTGTGGCTGTGGCTCAGGCTGATGAACAGCCGACTGAAACTGTACCTGAAACTACGCCGCCGCCGCAGACGGCTCCGCCTGAAACCACACAGGCTCCAACAACGAAAAAAGGTAAAAAACAAAAGGCAACGACAGCGGCAGCAGGAGAGACTACTGCTGTTGTAAAAAATAAGAACAAAAATAAAAATGCAAGAAAGACACAGCCTTCAACGACAGTGTCTGCCGGTGCGTCATCTAATCAAACCTCTGCACCGCCGCAGACCAGTACGGCACCACGTACTACGGCTGCACCGACACAGCCTTCAAAAGTGGTAATAATTGAAGATACCGTACCTCAGGTAAATGAGCCTATAAGAGCCAATCCAAACGGTCCCGGCGTGAAAAAGTAGTGTGTTTTGGAGGATAGTAAATGCGTGTAATAGCGGGTACTGCCAGAAGACTATTATTAAAAACACCTGTCGGTAAAAATACACGTCCGACTTCAGATATTGTCAAGGAAACCTTGTTTAATATGATTAATGACAAATTATATAAAGCAAGGTTTTTGGATTTATTTGCAGGCAGCGGAGCTATAGGTATTGAGGCATTGAGCCGTGGGGCAGATATGGCTGTTTTTGTTGAAAATGATTTGGAAGCATGCAGATGTATTTCTTATAATCTTGAACATACAAGACTTGACATGTATGCTACAATATTGAAGATGGATGTGTTTTCAGCAGTAAGACTGCTTTCAGGAAGAGAAACGGAATCTGCTTTTGATATTATTTTTATGGATCCTCCGTATAACAAAGAGCTTGAAAGCAAATGTCTGAGGCTGCTTGCCGATTCAAGACTTGTAGATAATGATACTATTATCATAGTGGAGGCTGATAGTCATATGAAACATGTACTGTTTGAGGACTGCTGGAATATAATAAAAGTTAAAGAATATAAAAACAATAAACATATATTCTTAAACAGGAGGCAGATATGTCAATAGCCCTATATCCGGGCAGCTTTGATCCTATTACAAAAGGACATCTTGATATAATTGAGAGGGCTGCCAGAATGTATGATAAACTTATTATAGGAGTGCTTAAAAACAGTATAAAAGATCCTTTATTTACAGCAGCGGAAAGAGTTGAAATGATAAAAGACGTTATAAGTCATGTAAAGAATACAGAAGTTATAGCTTTTGACGGACTTTTAATTGACTTTGCCCACGCAAATAATATAAAAATTATTGTCAGAGGACTTCGTGCTGTAACGGATTTTGAATATGAATTGCAGATTGCACAGACAAATAAGGTGCTTGCTCCTGATATTGATACTGTATTTTTAACTACAAGTTTGCAGTATTCATACCTAAGCTCAAGTATAGTAAAGGAAATAGCTTCCTATGACGGGGATATAAGTGCTTTTGTAAATGAAAGGACTGCTTTTGATATTAAGAAAAAAATGAAAGATATGAGGTAACAAATGGGTAGGATTGAACAAGTAATAGGTGATATTGAGGATTACATAGAAAACTGCAAACCTGTGCCTTTGTCAGGTAATAAAATTTCGGTAAGTAAGGAGGAAATGAATGATCTTCTTACCGAGTTAAGACATCAGATCCCTGAAGAGGTAAAGCAGTACCAAAAGATTATCTCAAATCAGGAAGCAATAATAAATGATGCAAAACTTCAGGCAGATAAGCTTATTGATGAAGCGACCCGCAAAGCCGAACGTCTTGTAGATGAACATGAAATTATGCAGAAGGCTTATGATACGGCAAACAAGCTTATAGATGATGCAAATACTCAAGCACAGCTTATAATCGAAAAAGCAACAAACGAGTCTAACAGCATAAAAACCGCATCTATAAAATATACTGATGATATGCTTAAAAATATCCAGTCAGTAGTTTTTAATACTATGAATGAATCACAGACCAGTTTTGAGAATTTTATGGATGTGCTTCGCAGAAATTATGATGTTATCTCTCAAAACAGGCAGGAACTGTCAGGTACTCCGCAGGACAGTGTTTCAATAGATATTGATATCAATAAGCCTTGATGTTGAATAAGATTATTTTGTATATTTGTATATGGGATGATATACAGTATATATTTAAATTCTAAAGCCGGAGCAGGTTTAAATTGACCAGATGCTGTTGGCTTTATAATAGATAGTTCAGGGGAGGGATTATTTATGGAATATAGTGATGTAATCAAAGAACGGTTTTCTGTAAGGAGCTTTAAAAAGGATCCGATAGAAAAGGAAAAGCTTGACAGGATTCTTGAAGCAGGCAGGATAGCACCTACTGCCAAGAACTCTCAGCCTCAGAGGTTTTATGTGCTGAGTACTGAGGAAAGCTTTAAGAAGCTTGGAGATTCGAGAAGGATGGCATATGAAGCCCCGATAGTTATAATGGTATGTGCCGATATGGAAAAGGCATGTAAAATCGCTATTGAGGAAGGATATGATACTTCTGAAATGGACTGTTCGATAGCAGCCACTCAGATGATGCTTGAAGCATGGAATATAGGTGTAGGTTCAGTATGGGTAAGATGGTTTAATTCAGACAATCTGCATAGGAGTTTTAATCTTCCTAAACATATAAAACCGATACTTCTTCTCACGCTTGGCTATATGACAGATGACTGCCGTCCACGAGAGGGCTCTCATGATGTAAAAAATAAAATAGAAGATGAGGTTGTATATTTATAAAAGTTTTAAATCCCGGTCTTAAGTGTATATGCACTGGTATCGGGATTTATTATTTAATAAAGGAATACATAAAGATAATATAATGAATTCTTTTACAAATAGTTTAGATAATAATTTAATAACAAAAGAAAATCCTGTTCCTGAAACGGAGCCGCTTAGACAGGAATATTTTATATCATGTTTAAATGATATAATACAGGAAAAAACTCTGGAGGCAGGCAGAAGACCAACCTATAAAATAGTAACTTTCGGTTGTCAGATGAATGCAAGAGATTCCGAAAAGCTTGCAGGGATATTAAGTAATATAGGTTATGCAGAGGGTGAAAATGAGGAAACTTCAGACCTTGTAATTTTTAATACATGTACTGTAAGAGAAAATGCCAATGACAGGCTTTATGGAAGATTAGGAAAGCTAAAAAAGCAAAAAAGTCTGAATAACGACATGCTTATAGGTATATGCGGCTGTATGATGCAGGAAAAAGATGAGGTTGAAAAGATAGTAAAAAGTTACAGATATGTTGATATGATATTTGGAACTCACAATATTTATAAACTTGCCGAGATTCTTTATAACAGGCTTCATGGCAGGAAAAGAGTTGTTGATATAATAAATGGCACTGATATGATAGTTGAAAAGCTTCCAAGCAAAAGAGTTTATAAATTCAAATCAGGTGTCAATATTATGTTCGGATGTAATAATTTCTGCAGCTTCTGTATAGTTCCCTATGTAAGAGGACGTGAACGTTCAAGACAGCCTGAAGATATAGTTGCTGAAATTAAAAGCCTTGTTGAAGACGGGGTAGTTGAAGTCATGCTTTTAGGACAAAATGTAAATTCCTATGGCAGGGGACTTGGCAGAAATATAAGTTTTGCAGGACTTCTTGCTATGATAGCTGAAATTGAAGGGCTTAAAAGAATAAGGTTTATGACACCACATCCTAAAGATCTTTCAGATGATGTTATAAAGGTAATGAAAAATAATCCTAAAATATGCCGTCATATACACCTGCCGCTTCAGTCAGGAAGTTCAAAGGTACTTAAGAATATGAACAGGATTTACGACAAGGAAAAATATCTTGAACTTGCACTTAAGATAAAAGATGAGATTCCGGATATAAGCCTTACGACTGATATAATAGTCGGTTTTCCTACTGAAACCGAAGATGATTTTTTAGATACGCTTGATGTCGTAAGACGTGTAGAATATGATTCTGCTTTTACTTTTATTTATTCAAAAAGGACAGGTACACCTGCAGCAAAATATGATATAAAACCGGATGAAGCAGTTATAAAAAACAGATTTAACAGACTTCTTAAAGAAGTACAACAAATTTCTACAAAGCGGGCTTTATCACATGTAGGACAGATACATGAGGCTTTGGTAGAAGGGATTGATGAACAGCTTGAAGGATATGTTACTGCAAGACTCGGTAATAATATGATAGTTCATATTCCCGGAAATAAAACCGAGATAGGAAGCTTTTTTAATGTTATGCTTGATCAGGCTAGGGGATTTTATTTTATGGGACACAGGATTTAAAGAAATTGTATATAAAAAGTTGTATATAAAAAGTTGTATATAAAAGAGCTATATATATAAACTCTATATAAAGAGGCGATATTAAGACAACGTATATAAAATAGATGAGGAGGCGGTATTTTGTCGGGAATGACCCCTATGATGAAACAGTATCTTAAGACTAAGGAGGAATATCCGGAATGTATACTGTTTTACAGGCTTGGAGATTTTTATGAGATGTTTTTTGAAGATGCAAAGCTTGCCTCAAAGGAGCTTGAATTAACTCTTACAGGTAAAGACTGCGGGCTTGAGGAGAGGGCACCTATGTGCGGTGTTCCATATCATTCGGCTGAAGTTTACCTTGATAAGCTGGTTCTAAAGGGTTACAAAGTGGCTATCGCTGAACAGGTTGAGGATCCTAAGCTTGCAAAGGGGCTTGTCAAACGTGAAGTAGTAAGGATTGTAACTCCGGGTACTATAACAAGCTCAAATGTACTTAAGGATGATAAAAACAATTATCTGCTTAGTATATCCTATCTTTCAAATCATTTCGGTATAGCGGCGGTTGATATAAGTACTGGAGATTTTTTTGTTACGCAGGCAGACAGTGTACATGAATTATATGATGAAATAAGCAGGTATTCACCTTCTGAAGTGATATGCAATCATGCTTTTAAGATCAGTACAGCCGAACTTGATGTATTAAAAAATCAATATGGGTTTGGAATATCATTTTTAGACGATCAATATTATAATGAAAAGGAATGTAGAAATATTATATCCAGGCAGTTTAATATATCAGCCGGTGAACGACCGGGATTTTTTGCTATGCCGGAGGGTATAATATCAGCAGGGGTGGCACTTAGATACCTTTATGAAACACAAAAATCATCATGTCCGAATATACAAAGTATAAATTATTACAGTTGCGGTGAGTATATGATAATGGACGCAGGTTCAAAGAGAAATCTTGAACTTTTTGAAACTATGCGTGAAAAGAAAAAATATGGAAGTCTTTTATGGGTAATTGACAAAACAAGGACTGCAATGGGGGCAAGACTTTTAAGAAGTTATATTGAACAGCCGCTTATAAACACAGATGCGATAGAAAAAAGACATGAGTCGGTTGCGGAGTTTCTTGACAGGTATATAGACAGACAGGAACTGGGTGAATATCTCTCTTCGGTATATGATCTTGAAAGACTTATAGGCAGGATAAGCTCAGGGCTTGCAGGAACAAAGGATATGCTCGCCCTTGCAGCCTCACTTAAGATGCTTCCTCATATAAAGAATATTATAAACACCTTTTCAAGCAGACTTATATGCAGCCTGAACCAGGACTTTGATGTGCTTGAAGATGTTTATGAACTTATATTTAATTCTATAAGTGAGGATGCTCCCGCTTTATTAAAAGAGGGAGGGATAATAAAATCCGGATACAGCGATGAGATTGATAAACTTAGAAGTGCAGGCAGCGAGGGAAAGAACTGGCTTGCCAAACTTGAAACGAAAGAGAGAAAAAAAACGGGAATTAAAACCTTAAAAATAAAATATAATAAGGTTTTCGGATATTATTTTGAAGTTACAAATTCATATAAAGCCTCCGTACCTGACTATTTTATAAGAAGGCAGACACTTGCAAATGCCGAAAGGTATACAACCACAGAACTTGCTGAAATTGAAGAACTTATACTGGGTGCAAATGGTAAACTGATTGAGCTTGAATATTCTGTTTTTAATTTAATAAGAGAAAAAACCGCAGCACAGGTTGCCAGAATACAGGCAAGTGCAAAGACGATTGCCGCTTTTGATGTACTTATATCATTTGCAAATGCGGCATATAAATATAATTATGTAAAGCCGTCAATTAATTCAAAAGGAATTATCAGTATAAAGGAGGGCAGGCATCCGGTAGTTGAAAGAATGATAAAAAATGAGGCATTTATAGCCAATGATACCTTCCTTGACAATGCTAAAAACCGTATGGGTATAATTACAGGTCCAAATATGGCGGGAAAATCGACTTATATGAGACAGAATGCACTTATAGTGCTTATGGCACAGATAGGGGCATTTGTGCCTGCAAAATCTGCCGATATATGTATATGCGACCGTATATTTACAAGAGTAGGTGCATCGGACGATCTTGGAAGCGGTCAGTCTACATTTATGGTTGAGATGAATGAGGTTGCGGATATTTTAAAAAATGCTACAAAAAACAGTTTTATAATTCTTGATGAAATCGGAAGAGGTACTTCAACTTTTGACGGACTTTCAATAGCATGGGCAGTAGTTGAGCATATATCAAATACTAAGATACTTGGAGCAAAAACTTTATTTTCAACACATTATCATGAACTTACCGAGCTTGAAGGCAGTATATCGGGGGTAAACAACTACTGTATACTTGTAAAGGAAAGCGGTGATAATATAACATTTTTACGAAAAATAATAAAAGGCGGTGCAGACAAGAGCTATGGTATACAGGTTGCAAAACTTGCCGGCATACCTGAAAATGTTATAAAAAGGGCAAAAGAACTGCTTGAGGAGCTTTCAGGGGCTGATATAGCCAACAATGCAAGGGTGATAGCCTCAGGAAAGGGATATAAGCCTGTTCCAAGGCAGGATGAGCTTGAAGCATCACAGCTCTCAATATTTGATACTGTAAAAGATGATGAGATAATTTCGGAGATAAGAGATATTGATCTGTCGGTAATAACACCGATAGATGCACTAAATACCTTATATAGACTTCAAAATACTGTAAAAAACAGGGTTTGATGTCATGCAAACTTTATATAATATGGGGTCTTATTATGATTGCAATACTTGATAAAAATACAATTGATAAAATAGCTGCAGGTGAAGTAATTGAAAGACCTGCTTCAATAGTTAAAGAGCTTCTTGAAAATGCACTTGACAGCGGTGCAAATGCAGTGAGTATAGAGATTAAGGACGGCGGCACAAGTCTGATAAGAGTAACCGACAATGGAAGCGGAATTAAAAAGAATGAAATAAAGACCGCTTTTTTAAGGCATGCAACAAGTAAAATAAAGTCCGCTTCAGACCTTGAGTCGGTTCTTACATTAGGTTTTAGAGGAGAAGCACTCTCAAGCATAGCGGCAATATCAAAAACTGAGATACTGAGCAAAATGCGTGGAGAACTTATGGGAGCGAGATACTGTATTGAAGGCGGTTTTGACGTCGCTTTTGAAGATGTCGGTACACCTGAAGGAACTACCGTAATTGTAAGAGATGTATTTTTTAATATACCTGCCAGACGTAAATTTCTTAAATCCGATCGTACTGAAACGGCATATATAAGCGAACTTGTACAAAAATTGGCACTTTCAAACAGAAATATCACTTTTAAATATATAAATAATAATAAAATCCTGCTGCACACACAGGGTAACGGCAGTCTTAAGGATATAGTATACCAGATATACGGAAAAAATGCAGCCTCATCAATTTTAGAAATAAATTATGAAAATGAGAATATTAAAATAAGCGGCTGTGTAGGAAAGCCTGAGTTCTGCCTTGCAAACAGAAATATGGAGATTATATTTATAAATGGAAGGTATATAAAGGATAAGTATGTATCAAGGGGGATTGAGGACGGTTTTGCAGATAAGATGATGCAGCATAAATACCCGTTTGCTATATTATATATTACGACAGACACACATAGTGTTGATATAAATGTACATCCGGGAAAGCTTGAAGTAAGGTTTGAAGATCCTGAATATATATATAATGCTGTAAAAGATGCAGTATCAGAGGTGTTTAAGAATGAAGCTCTTATAAGGCAGGTTAAAATAAAAGATGAAAAGAAAGCAAATAATGAAAAATATTATAAATATGAACAAAAAAATGATTTAAAAGCTCCTTTAAAAAGTGATGTAAAGTATTATGCAGAAAAAAAGACAGCAGAAAAAATTCCTAAGCCTCCTGAACCGTTTGAAGTAAAAAGAAGTGCTGATAAAAATATAAATAATGCCACACATTATAATACTATCTACGATTCAATAATTAAAAAAGATGAGCACAAAAGTGAGCAGGATATTTACAAATCTGATATAAAAACAGATATTGATTTTAAAAATAATGATGTAACTGCCGAAACAGTCAGTGTTCCCCATAAAAAAAATAATTTTTCACAGGTAAGTTTTTTATCTGATGAGGCAAAGCCCTATCACAGAATAGTCGGACAGCTATTTAACACTTATTGGATAATTGAATTTGATGATAAAATGTATTTTATAGATCAGCATGCGGCACATGAAAAGGTCATGTATGAAAAATTTCTTAAGCAGTACAAAGATGCACAGATAACCTCACAGCTTTTAAGTCCTCCTCTTATAATTACCTTAAGTGATATTGAAGCCGAAGCGGCTTATAGATATAGGGATTATTTGCTTAAGCTGGGTTTTGAGTTTGAGGATTTTGGAGGAAAGGATTATAGTTTAGGTGCTGTTCCTTCACTGCTGCCGTCAGTTTCAAAGGAATCCGTGTTTAAAGAAGTGCTGTCAGGACTTTCAGAGATAAATACCGATGTGGAACCGATTTCAGTAATTGAAAAGATAGCCTCCATGTCATGTAAGGCTGCGGTTAAGGGGAATCAAAGACTTTCATATTCTGAAGCGGATAAACTTATAGATGAACTTTTAAGCCTTAAAAATCCTTATAACTGTCCGCATGGCAGACCTACTATAATTGAAATGACAAAATATGATCTTGAAAAAAAATTTAAGAGGATAGTCTAGTATTTATATGCTTAATAATAAAATCATAATAATTGCCGGACCTACTGCCGTAGGAAAAACTGCCGTTTCAATAAAACTTGCAAAAAGAATAGGTACTGAAATTATAAGTGCCGATTCAATGCAGGTTTACAGAGGTATGGATATAGGTACTGCAAAGATAACCCAAAAAGAGATGGAAGGTGTAAAACACCATCTTATAGATGTATTGTCTCCATTTGAAGATTTTAACATTACAATTTTTAAGGATATGGCAGAAAATGCGGTAAAGAACATCCATAGTGCAGGGAAAATACCTATAATCACGGGCGGAACCGGATTTTATATACAGTCGCTGATTTACGGTATTAATTTTGAAAAAAAAGCTTCCGGGTCCGATGATTTAAGAAATAAGCTTGACAGAGAATATGACTTATACGGAGCCGATTATATGCATAAAAAGCTTGCAGCCCTTGATCCTGAGTCGTCCTGCTTAATTCATAAAAACAATAAAAAAAGAATAATAAGAGCACTGGAGTATGTAATGCTTACAGGAGAGAAAATTTCGGAACATAACAGGATTCAAAAAGAAAACAAGCCCCTTTATGATTTTAAGTATTTTGTTTTAAATATGGACAGAAATACGCTTTATAAGAGGATTGATATAAGGGTTGACAAGATGATATCTGACGGTTTTGTTGATGAAGTCAGAACTCTTAAGGAGAAGGGACTTACATCTAACTATATTTCAATGCATGGAATAGGATATAGGCAGCTGCTTGATTATCTGGACGGAAAATACAGTTTTTCAGAATCGATAGACCTTATTAAAAAGGATACAAGACATTTTGCGAAACGTCAGCTTACATGGTTTAAACATGAAAAAGATGTTATATGGATTGATGTTTTAAGATATTCTGATAATAAAGAGGCACTTATTGACCATATTATGGAATATATTGATTTTTAACATTATTTAGACAGAGTTTGTTTTGTTAAAAATCCTTATGGTAAAAACAAACAAAATAATGTATTATATAAATGATATAACAATTTTGTGATGGAGGTAAATTATGAACAAAAAAATAATTAGTACGAATTCAAATACTAAAATAGTTCTTTTAGCCGCATTTGCAGCTTTTCTTGCAGCAGGTATATCATCAGCAGACATAAGTAAATTTAATACAGGTCCGCAATATAAAACTACAGCAGATTATACCGTTTTAGGAAAGGTAAACCGCATCGCTAAGAAAAAAGTACCTAAGATAAAACATACTACGCTTAATAAAAAAGAAATTGATACCGAAGGCTGGAACCGGGAAAAAGATGGAAGATGGTACTATATTCAAAATGGCAAGAGGATTGTTTCCTCGTGGATTAAAGATAATGAACGCTGGTTCAGATTCAATGAACATGGAATACTTGAAGAAAACTCTCTTATAAATGTAAATGAAAAGTGGTATTATGCACAGCAGGGAGGATATATAGCTGAACATCAGTGGTTTTCAATTAACGGTAACTGGTATTATGCTGAAGACGGCGGATATCTTGCATGCAATTTATGGAGATATATAGACGGAAAGTGGTACCATTTTAATGAACGCTGTGAACTTTCTGTAAATACAACAATCGGTGATTACAGAGTAAATGAAAATGGGGAAAGAGTTGAATAAATTAATCCGGAATATGGTGAAAGAATTGATATGTCCGGAATATGCAAAATAAAATTTTAAATATAAAAGACGGAATATTATTTACATGCTTGATATTACAAATCTTCCAGAAAAATATCTTGAATCAATGAAAAAGCTTTTAGGCGGAGAATATCCGCTTTACATTGAAAGCCTTGGAAAAAAAGCATATTCAGGAGTAAGGGTAAATACATTAAAAATCGCTCCTCAGAGATTTAAGGAATTATTTAAAAATGATTTTAAGCCTGTACCATGGACATCAAACGGTTTTTATACAACTCAAAAAACAAGTTTGTCAAAAAATCCTTATTATCATGCCGGACTTTATTATTTGCAGGAACCTTCCGCTATGGCACCGGCTGCTTTAGCAGATATAAAACCTCATTCAAAGGTGCTTGATCTTTGTGCGGCACCCGGCGGCAAAAGTACTGAAGCCGCCGCAAGACTTGGAGGAGACGGGCTTCTTGTATCAAATGACATAAGTGCCACAAGGGCAAAAGCACTGCTTAAGAATCTGGAACTTACGGGTGCGGGAAATATAATTATCACTTGTGAAAAGCCTGAAAATCTGGTGAAATGTTTTAGCGGTTATTTTGACAGTATAATACTTGATGCACCATGTTCAGGGGAAGGGATGTTCAGAAAAGACAGGGCAGTGCTTGAAGAATATAAAAAGAGAGGACCTGAGGCATTTACTGCTATACAGGCACAACTGATTGATATAGCCTCGAGACTTTTAAAGCCCGGGGGAAGCATAATATATTCAACCTGTACATATTCTGTCGCCGAAAATGAGGATGTAGTAGGGGGCTTTTTAAGATTACATAATGATTTTTATCTTGAACCGATTGATATATATAAGGGATTTTATAATTCAACACACCTTGAGGGGTCTGTAAGACTTTTTCCTCACAGAATAGGCGGAGAAGGGCATTTTATTGCAAAAATTAAAAGGCGCAAGAAAGATGAAGATACTGATATATATACATATGAAAAAGAAGATTTAAATTACTGTATCAATAAATATACTGATAGTAAAGTCTCTAAAAACAAATCTGTAATAACAAAGAAAAAACATGGAAAAAGGGTGGAAACAACATCTAAAATACCTGAAAGTTGTATGGAATTTCTTAAGCATATATACAGAAATTGGGATAGAGACAGATTTTATATAAACAGGGAATATATATATTATCTTCCCGAATTTTATGTTTTGGATAATAACCTGCACTATTTAAGGACGGGGCTTTTGCTGGGAAGAATAAAAAATTTAAGATTCGAACCGTCTCAGGCACTTGCTATGAATTTAAAAGCAGATGAATGGGATAATCCGCTTGATTTAGATATAGATGACAACAGGGTTATAAAATATCTTAAAGGTGAAACCATAGAAGATACAAAGCTATATGACGGCTTCAGGCTTGTATGTGTATGTGGCTATCCGCTTGGTTTTGTAAAGCAAAGCGGATACAAATGTAAAAACAAGTATTATCCCGGCTGGCGTATGACTTAGACAGGTAAAACAAATAAATTTGTCAATTAACCCGATATAACGCATAAAATGCAGCTGATTAAAATACAATATAGAAAATAAAGAGATATCGGATGATATGATTAAATATTATGAGTAAATATAAAGATATGATTATGCACATAAGAGATAATATAAAAACATGCCTATTTGACCTTGACGGCACACTTGTTGATTCTATGTGGATGTGGGGTGAGATAGACCGCGAATACCTTGCAAGATATGGAATTTCATGTCCTGACGGTATCGAAAGAGAGATAGAGGGCATGAGTTTTACAGAAACGGCAACCTATTTCAAAAATAAATTTGAACTTCCTGATGAAGTTGACAAAATAAAGTCAGACTGGGAGGAAATGTCGGTTGATAAATACAAATATGAGGTCAAGTTAAAAAAGGGAGTATATGATTTTTTAAATTATATAAAAAGAAATGGCATAAAGACCGGAATTGCAACAAGCAATGGACGCAGAATGGTAGATGCGGTGCTTGAGTCGCTGAATATAAAGAAATATTTTGATACAGTAGTTACGGGCTGTGATGTTAAAAAAGGTAAGCCGTCTCCCGATATCTATCTGAGGGCGGCGGACATACTTTCAAGTGATGTAAAAAGCTGTCTTGTATTTGAAGATGTTCCGGCAGGAATTATGGCGGGAAAGGCGGCAGGCATGAGAGTATATGCGGTTGAAGATGATTTTTCACTTCATTTAAAGGAGGAAAAGATTCGACTTGCCGACGGATATATAGTTGACTACCGTGATATAATATAATTTAAAAATTACAGCAATAAATACTGTTGAGCAGTTATAATATGATGTAGGTGTCAAAAGTATTTGACACCTACATCATTTGGAGGAATATATGAATATAGCAGTTATAACAGGGGCATCTTCAGGTATGGGATTACAGTTTGCACTTAAATTGAACAGTCTTGATAAGGACATTGATGAGTTTTGGTTGATTGCCAGAAGAAAAAAGCGGCTTGAGATTCTTTCACGAAAGCTTGGCTCAAAAACCAGGATATTTGCACTTGATCTTGAAAAAACCGCTTCAATAGAGGAACTTCAAAAAGATTTAAAAAACAATAACCCTAAAATTAAATATCTTGTAAATGCGGCAGGTTTCGGAATTATAGGTGATGTAGGTGAGTATGATATGAGGATTGAAGCTGAGATGCTGGATTTAAATGTAAGAGGTGTTACGCTGCTTACCAATATATGTCTTAAGTATATGTCAGAAGGATCTTCAATATTTATGTTGGCTTCGGCAGCTGCGTTTATGCCGCAGCCGGAATTTGCCGTTTATGCCGCTTCAAAGGCATATGTACTTTCTTATTCAAGGGCATTATCTAATGAGCTTAAAAAAAGAAAAATCAATGTAATTGCAGTATGCCCCGGACCGGTTTCAACAGAATTTTTTAAAAAAGCCGAAAAAAAACATAGTATGGCATTTTATAAAAAAATATTTATGGCAGATGCCCGGGCGGTAGTTTCAAGAGCAATCTCGGATTCACTGCTTAGGAGGTCCGTGTCGGTTTACGGCTTTGGTATGAATATATTCAGATTTTGTACAAAACTGATGCCGCATGGTTTTTTGATGAAAATTATAAAATTGAAGTAATGAGACAGATATATATAAATGAGTCGGATTCAGGTCAAAGACTTGATAAGCTGTTAAAAAAATATATGCCGGATATTCCTTTGAGCCTCATATATAAGATGCTTAGAAAGAAAAATATAGTCTTGAACTCAAAAAAAGCTGATGGTTCTGAAAGGTTATGTGCAGGTGATAATATAAAATTATGGCTTGCTGATGAATTTTTTGAAAAATCTGAAAACGTACATAAGTTAAATCCTATCGTTAAAAAGCAGGATAGAAAGGTGGGTAAGATGTATGAAAAGGATATGCTTACCGCAAAGGATATAGTATACGAAGATGCCGATATTATAATGATTAATAAACCGGTAGGCGTACTTTCACAAAAAGCCTCAAGCGGAGATATATCGGTAAATGAGCTTTTAATAAATTACCTTATAAAAAAGGGTGCTATTGATGAGGAAAAATTCAGGCTGTTCAGACCGTCGGCATGCAGCAGACTGGATAGAAATACAAGCGGGCTTTTGATATGTGCAAAAACCTATAAGGCGGCAAAAAAAATGAGTACGCTTATAAAGGAAAGACAGCTTGATAAAAGATATGTATGTATAGTTAAAGGCATTGTTAATGAAAAAAAAGTTATAAAGGGCTGGCTTTATAAAGATGGTTCAAATAATAAGGTTAAAATCGTAACTGCCGAGTTTCCAGACTCAAAATACATAGAAACGGAATATACCCCGCTTAGAAGCCTTGGAGGCATGACATTGCTTGAGGTTAGGCTGATTACCGGAAGGACGCATCAGATAAGAGCACATCTTGCTTCGATAGGGCATCAGATAGTAGGAGATAATAAATATTTTTCAAGTAAATCAAATGAAGATACACAGGATTATAATACTAAAGACATAAATACCGTCAATACGAAGGCAGTGTTTAAAAAATACGGTTTCAGATACCAGCTGCTGCACTCATATACTATAAAAATGCCTGATATAACCGGTGAGTTTTCATATTTAAGCGGCAGAACATTTACTGCACCGATGCCTGAAATATTTGAAAAAATTATGCCGCTGCCATAACCGTTTTTATTATTTATAATTAAAAATATTATAGTATAAACTTATAGAAAGGCATAGGCATGGCAACATGGAAATCGAGAGGACTTAGGGGTTCAGCTCTTGAAGATATGATTAATTATACTAATGAGGTTTATAAATCGGAAGGACTTGCTCTTGTTCAAAAAATCCCTACACCTATAACTCCTGTTGATATAGACAGAACAAGCCGACATATAACTCTTGCATATTTTGATAAGAAAAGTACGGTTGATTATATAGGAGTTGTACAGGGCATACCTGTATGTTTTGATGCAAAGGAATGTGCAGCCGAGATATTTCCTCTCAGCAATGTGCATATACATCAGATGGAATTTATGAGAGCTTTTGAAAAGCAGGCAGGAACCGCCTTTTTAATAGTATTTTTTACATCAAAAAACGAAGCTTATTATATCCCTTTTTCTACACTTTCAGAATTCTGGCAGAGAATGCTTGATGGGGGTAAAAAAAGTTTTTCGTATAACGAGCTTGACAAGAGTCTTTTAATAAATATAAAAAACGACTTCATGCTGCATTACCTTGAACAGCTTGAGATTGATTTAAAAAACAGATATAGATGATAATTTAAGGGAAAAAAGATTTTATGAGAAAACTTGCTTTAAGTGATAAACAGCTGCTGTCAGTTGAAAAACCTGCAAGATATATAGGCGGTGAGATGAATAGTGCCTGTAAAGAGTTGCATAGTGATATTATAAGATTTGTGATGTGCTTTCCTGATGTTTATGAGATAGGCATGAGTCATATAGGGATACAGATTTTATATGATATGTTTAATAAAAGAAATGATGTATTTTGTGAGAGGCTTTTTTCACCGTGGGTTGATCTTGACAGGCTCCTGCGTAAGGAAAATATACCTCTTTTTTCACTTGAGAGCCAGCAGCCTGTAAAGGAGGCTGATTTTTTAGGTATAACATTACAGTATGAGATGTGCTATACCAATATACTCCAGATTTTAGATTTGTCAGGCATACCTATACACTCATGTGAGCGTACCGATGATATGCCGATAGTTATAGGCGGCGGTCCATGTTCATATAATCCGGAGCCGCTTGCCGATTTTTTTGACATATTTTATATAGGCGAGGGTGAGGTAAGATATGATGAATTATTTGAACTTTATAAAAAATGCAAAAAGCTAAAAATTGCAAGGGGGGATTTTCTAAGGCTGGCATCACATATTGAAGGAATGTATGTACCGTGTTTGTATGAGGTGCAGTATGATAATGACGGTATTATAAGCAGTTTTAAACCCGTTTTTGATGATGTCCCTGAAATTGTAAAGAGGCAGATTGTAACCGATATGGACAAGGTGCATTTTATAAATAAGCCTGTAGTTCCGTTTATAAAAGTAACTCAGGATCGTGTTGTACTTGAACTTATGAGAGGCTGTATAAGAGGGTGCAGATTCTGTCAGGCGGGGTTTGTATACAGACCTTTAAGAGAACATTCTGTCGAGTACCTTAAAAATTATGCACTTACTATGCTTGAGATAACAGGTGCACAGGAGATATCACTCAGTTCATTAAGTTCAAGCGATTACAGCGGACTTTCGCAGCTGCTTGAGTTTCTTATAGAATATACCGGAAAGCACAATATAAATATATCACTGCCGTCTTTAAGGATAGATTCATTTTCTCTCGATATAATGAAAAGAGTTCAGGATATTAAAAAAAGTTCACTTACTTTTGCACCTGAAGCAGGTACGCAGAGACTGCGTGATGTTATTAATAAAGGCATAACACAAGAAGATATAATAGGTGGTGCCATGCAGGCTTTTAAAGGTGGCTGGAACAAGGTTAAGCTTTATTTTATGCTTGGGCTGCCCACTGAAAATGAAGATGATATAAAAGGGATCCCTTTACTATGTGAAAAGCTTGCGGAAAAATATTATGAAATCCCTAAAGATGAAAGAAACGGCAAGGTGCAGATAACTGCAAGCTCATCATTTTTTGTTCCTAAACCCTTTACTCCTTTTCAGTGGTCATCTATGTTAAAAAGA
>ERZ772772.367-NODE-367-length-27708-cov-6.145084_pt1 | contig 27708 bp, 21 predicted proteins | sample MGYA00511484_ERZ772772 | MGnify/ENA primary metagenome ERZ772772 (study PRJEB29015, sample SAMEA2737913) | human oral metagenome | biome: human oral; feature: human-associated habitat; material: dental | place: China | collected 2088 ... | reverse complement strand
AGAAGATAAAATTGAAATATATTAAAGAAGAAAAAAAGGTGAAGAGTAATAATAATGAGATTGCTAGAGGACCAGTTATCATTAGAAGAGAAGTTATTGTTAAAGAAGAAAAAGCAACTCCAGTAAGAGAAAAATCTAAGAATAATATTGGGTTTAATAATGCTCGTAATAGATCAAATGATTATAATATTGTTTATAGAGAAAAACAGGCAAAACCAATGAGTGTTAATGAATTATTTGGGATTAAACCTAAAAAAGAAGAAACTAAAAAAGAAGAACCTAAGAAATAAGAAAAGAACAACTAATTAACTATTAGTTTAGATTTTCCAAATCATTTTAGATTCTCTAAGCGTCAGCTTATCTGAGCGTTACAGATTGTACAACAATCAAATATAAGATTACTCTGGTAGAGTAAGAATAAAAAAAGCCTCTCTTGAAAAAGAGAGGCTTTTTGTACTTAATTTCAAGTTTCATAAAATTCAAGATTATAAAAATATACAATAAATTTTCTTTTTTAGTAATACTTAGATTATTTACTGAATTTGCCATAATTAAATTTCCTCCCAGTAAAAAAATTATAAAAGTTAATATATATTTTTTTATTTTTTTCATTCTTTTCCTTCCAAATTTTATTTTAAGAATCAAAATTATTTATTTTAGCATTTTTTTATTCCACATGAACTTTATCAAGATTTTCATGTGCTTTTATCACTCTGCTATTTTTATTTTGCTAATCCTTTTTCTTTCATCCATTTTTCCATAGCATTTGCTACTTCTCTATTATTTAAATCTGCCATCATAAAGTGTGTACTTCCTTTTATTCCTATATCAGGTAGCATTACAACTTTTACATCTCCACCTGCTTCATTCATCATTTTTTCCCATTTTTTAGCTAAATTTACTCTTATTCTCCAATTATCTAAGCCCCAATTATCAGTTAATTCAGTTGGAATATTATCACCAAAATAAACCACTATCGGAATTTTAGTTAATTTTTTAAATTCAGTCTCAGATACTTCATAGCCACTAGCTGGAAATGGACTTGTTGTTTTTTCAACTTCTGGTAATTTTCCTTTTGGAAATGGGAAAGTTCCTGGTTCAAGTGCAATTACTCCTTTGACTTTATCAGATTTTATCGCAGTATCCCATCCTGGTCCTCCACCGGCAGAGTGAGTTACCAAAACTCCATTTCCTGATTTTTCAAAAACTTTTACCATCGCATCACTTATAACTTTTTGGTCAAAATCTCCAGTATCAGGAGTCATTTGTCTAAAAAACTGTTCTCGCGATTCCTTATCTCTAGGGACTGAAACATTGTCATATATATTTGGCCATTGTCCTATACGAAAATTATTATACCAAAGCTGGTCATCAGGTCTTGCTGTTAAATTTCTTGGAACTGTTGACTGTCCAGCTCTACCACGTCTAGGCTGGTCAACAATATATGTACTGTATCCTTTTTCCAAAAATATATTTTGAAATCCATCTCTTCCATCTGGTGTACTTTCCCAACTTTTTCCTGACTGTCCATACCCATGTAAAAATACAATACTATTCTTTTTTGCTTTTACTGGCTTTTGATAAAATACATAGGCATGATCTCCATGTAATGTTTCCCCATCAAAATTCGTAGGCTCCGAATCTCTATATTCTCCTGGTGATGTTACAACTGTTCCTCCTGCCATAAAACTTCCCTGTTCTTTAATTGTTACAGGCTTCTGAAATCCAAAACTTGCAGTTGCTGATAATATCCCTATTGCCATTAATAATATTAAATTTTTTTTCATATATAATCTCCTTCATTTTCTTATTTTTATTTCCTTATCTTTATATAGTTATAATACTAAAATTTAAGATAGAAGTACAATACCGTTTAGAAAATGTGCTATAATTAAAATGCATACTAGAAATAAAAATTATATGAGGTGATTTATATGATAGAATTGGAACAACTTAAACAGCTTATCGCGTTTGCAACATATGGAACATTATCAAAAGCTGCTGAAGAATTGTATATTTCACAGCCTGCCCTTTCCCGTTCGATACAAAAGCTGGAAAAAACTTTAGGGGTTGAACTTTTTGACAGGAAAAAAAATAAGATGGAATTAAATGAAAATGGAAAAACTGTTATCCAGTACGCAGAAAAAATATTGAATCTTGTAGATGAAATGGAAGAAAAAGTTAATAAAAATAATCAGGTTCAAAATAATTTTTCAATTGGTTCATGTGCTCCAGCTCCATTGTGGGATATGATTTCATTATTTGGAAGATTTTATCCTGAAAAATATATTCTTCATAAAATAGAAAATAATCTTCAGTTATTTGAAAAACTTAAAAATGGCAGTTATCAGATGATTATTCTTTCTGAACCTATTGATAATTCTGAATTTTTCTGCATAAAATACAAAACTGAACAATTATTTTTATCAGTTCCTTTGCAGCATCCGCTGGCTAAAAAAAAGGAAATACATTTTTCAGATATTACAGATGACAGAATGCTCTTATTCAATCCAATCGGAATATGGAAGGATGTAGTTTTAGAAAAAATGCCTAATATGAACTTTCTTATCCAAAACGACAGGATTATTTATCAGGAATTAGCTGAAATGCAAAATTTACTGCATTTCCGTTCAAATTTCACACTTGAACGTGAAGACAATTTCAAAAATAATATTTCAATCCCTATTGCTGACAAGGAAGCAAAAATGACTTTCTACTGTGTTTGTAAGAAAAATATAAAAAATGAAATTGAGAAACTTTTTGATAGTTTTAGTAAAGATTCTTAAAAAATAAGAGGGAAGAAATCTCCCTCGTATTTTTATTATTTCCTTCCATTAAGCCATTTTACTATTTCTACATCATCATGGTTTAAAAATAAACTTTCCTTTTTATCAAGTTCAGATATTTTTTCCATATCCTCACTGTTCAATTCAAAGTCAAATACATTAAAATTTTCTTCAATTCTGTCTTTTCTTGTTGATTTAGGTATTGCAATTATATTTCTCTGAATTAGCCATCTTAAAATTACCTGAGCCACAGATTTATTGTATTTTTTACCAATTTCAGACAAAATTTCATTTGCAAATATTCCATTTTTTCCTTCTGCAAAAGGTCCCCATGATTCTATTTGAACCCCATATTCCTTCATTATTTCATTTGCTTTAACCTGCTGATTGAAAGGATGTGTTTCCACCTGATTTACAGCTGGCACTACTTCATTATTCATAATAAAATCAACAAGTCTGTCAGGATAGAAGTTACTTACACCAATTGCTTTTATTTTCCCTTCCTTATACAGCTCTGTCATCGCTCTCCAAGCTCCATATACATCATTAAATGGCTGATGTATCAGATATAAATCAATATATTCCAAATCCAATTTTTTTAAAGATGTTTCAAATGCCAATTTTGTTTTTTCATAATTCGCATCGCTTACCCATAATTTTGTTGTAACAAAAATTTCTTCTCTCGGTATACCACTTCTTTTTATAGCTCTTCCCACAGCTTCTTCATTCCCGTATGACGCAGCTGTATCAATTAATCTATACCCTGCTTTTAACGCATTGTAAACCGCTTCCTCACATTCCTTCGCATCATCAATCTGAAATACTCCAAATCCTAATATTGGCATTTTTACTCCATTGTTTAAAGTTACGTATTTCATAATATTCCCTCCTAATTTTTATATATCAGTTTTTTAATTACAATTATACTTTCAATCTTCTTGAATTTATTTTATCAAAATTTTTTTCTAAAGTACAATACCAATTAGGAAATGCACTATAACTAAAACACATACTAGACATTTATAATTTCAAAAAAAACTAGGATTTCTCCTAGCTAAAAGATTTCTTATCATTTTTACTCTTTTCCTATTATTTTTTTATAATACACATACCATCGAGTTTCCCATCTTTTTTGTACGCACAATCTAACTAAATCTTCTTCATTTTGAATATTATTCTGAGTAATAATCTTGTGTGTTTCTTTATTTATAATAAGACCGTTATCTACTTCAAGCTGTAAATCTGGATATATGGCTGCACTTCGGATATGTGAAAATTCTGCAGTTTTTAAGTTTAATGGAGCTCTTGTTAATTCATCGACAGTTATACTGTGTTCTTTTATTCTTCGTTTTTTCAATTTTTTTCTTTCTTCTGCAATACTTTCATAATATCTCGCTCTCAATACTTCAGCTTTGTCAGAATCTTTAATCAAATAATATAACTTTTCAGAATATCTTATGTAATCCCTTTTTCTAAATGTTGGCGTAGCATCAAAAACAATAGAGAGAAGATTGATAAAATCAGTTCCAGATATATATTCAGAAACAGGTAAACCTATTAAAGCAAGATAATAGTTCACCAATTCTTTTTTTATACGTGCTAAAATATGTAAATATCTATATTTAATCCAAACTATTCCTTTTTTATCAAGAAAAGCTCCTTTAATCCAAGCATTTTCAATAGAATTAACCCATGTTTTACTTAAGTCTCCAGAATTAATCTGTCTTATAGTATACTCCAAATCATTGATTTTAATCAATGTTTTACTAATTTCATATTTCATTTTCTAATCATCCCTTTGTATAAATTTTCTAATGATTGCATCGCTTCTGTCGCTTTAGGATGCCTACAAATATCAGGATGTATTTTTTTGACCATCTGTTTGTACCATTTATTAGCTTTTTTTTCATCGGTATAAAATTCGTAAGACACTCCCAAGAAGTCCATCTGTAATTTTCCATTTAATTCTACAAGATAAAAGATATTTTTAGACACTTCATCTTTAAAATACATATCTTCCTGTGTCTTTGGTAAAATATATTTTTCGTACAAATTTTGCCAAGAACGTGCAGTTGCTTTCTCTATATTTAAAATTTGTGCCACATTTTCTTTAGCTTCTTTAAATGTTTTAAACACTTTTTTTAAATCTTCAACTGATTTTATATCATAAATACTGTTTCTCTCCATTTAAAATCCCTTCTTTTCCTACACTAATTCATTTACTTTCCTACTCAAAAACTCTTATATTTTAATTATACCATATTTAATATAAACTTCAAATGTAGAAAAAATAATAAAAAGTTCAACAAATACATAAAATCTCACTAAGTCTCTTTCGATTCTTTCCGCATAATTAAATCCCAACCGTCTGCTGTTCCGTATATATTGTTATCTAATTACACTAAAATTACTTTAAAACTAAACAAAAAAAATCATAATTATCCTGCTCAATTCCAAAACTTTATGTATTTCCCATCAGTTCAATTCCAAAGAAATTCAAGTATACTACAACTAAAAAATATGGTATAATTACTGATAATAACTTACAGATAAGGAAGGTTTTAAAATGTATATAAATCCAATTATTGAAGGAATTGAGATTTCCGATATTAGAAAAATTCATGAAAGACTAGTAAATTATAAAAATGTGATAAATATGACAATTGGGGAGCCTGATATTGATGTTCCGCAGGAAATTAAAGAGGCTGTGGCGTATCATGCCTTAAATAGCAGAATAAAATATTCTCCTGTGGGAGGGATGCCAGAATTAAGAGAAAAAATTGCCAAGTATTATAATGAGCAGTTTTTGGGAAATTATAATGCTCAAAATGTTTTGGTAACGGTTGGTTCTACGGAAGGGCTTGCTTCGGTTTTGAAAACGATTTTGGCAAAAGATGATGAAGTGATTATTCCAACACCTGCGTATGTGGGATATGAGCCATTAATTACGATTTCTGAGGCGAAAACTAAATTTGTTGACTTGGAAGAAAATAATTTTGTGTTGACAAAAGAAATTTTAGAAAAAAATATTACTGATAAAACTAAATTAATAATTTTGACATATCCGAATAATCCATCTGGAATTACGCTTGCAGAAGAGGAAATGGTTAAAATTGTGAAATTTTTGAAAGATAAAAATATTTACTTGATAAGTGATGAAATTTATGCGGCAATTACTTTTGAAAAATTTACTTCCTTTGCAAAATTTTCTGATGAATTGAAGGAGCAGCTTATTATAATTAATGGATTTTCAAAATCGCATTCAATGACAGGCTATAGACTTGGGTATATTATTGCCGATGAAAAATTACAGAATCAAGTGAAGAAAGTTAGCCAGTACAATGTAACAAGTGCATCAACATTGTCACAATATGGAGCAATTGCAGCTCTTGACAAATGTTCTGATACAGCGAAAATTTCTGAAATTTATAAAAAAAGAGTGGAATATTTTGTAAATGGGCTAGAAAAATTAGGTTTTGAATGTTTAAAACCTAAAGGGGCGTTTTATGTTTTTGCAACTTACAAGAATATTGAGAAGTTTAAAAATATGAAATCATTTGATTTTGTTCTTGATTTATTGGAAAAAACGGAACTTGCGATTGTACCTGGAATTACATTTCAAGTGGAGGGGTATGTGAGATTTTCGATTGTGCATGATATTCCAGTATTGGAAGAGGCTATAAAGAGGTTGGAAAAGTATATAAAAGAGAAGTAAAAATGATAATTTAGAAAATTGGAGAAATTAATGGAAAAAACGGAAAAGAAAAGTTTGAAAAAAGGAGACTTGATACAGTTAAAAATTGTAAATCTCGATACTAAGGGCAGAGCCTATGGCTTTTTTGATGAAAATAAAATTTATGTGAATATTAATGCTGCAGAAAATCAAGTTGTTGAGGGAATTTTTGTAAAAAGGCGGAAAAAGTTTGAGCTGATACATTGTAAAATTATTGACTTTGCTGGGAGACAAAATGCGATTTATGATGATATTGCAAGACAAAATGGAGGCTGTAACTACCAGTATTACACGTATGATGAGCAGCTTGAAATAAAGGCAGGGCATATAAAAAAGGAATTAGACAAGATTATTAAGTATGATTATATTTTTGAAGAGCCTGTCAGAAGTGTAAAGTCTGATAAATATAGAAACAAGATGGAATTTAGCTTTGGAAATGCTGCAAAAGGAGGGCCTATAATTTTAGGGCTTCATAAGCAAAATAGCTTTCACGACATTGTAGAAGTTGATGGGTTAAAATTAATGGATGATAATTTTAATAAAATTTATGTTTTTTGTAATGAATTTTGTAAAAAGACAGGTTTTGATTTTTATCACAGACTAGACCATATAGGCTTTTTTAGAAATCTTGTAATTAGAAAGGCAGAATTCACCAAACAGATTTTGGTAAATATTGTAACAACGACGCAAATTAGTGAGATAGAAAAGAAAAAATTTCAAAAAGAGTTTAAGGAAGGATTATTAGCCTTAAATTTAGATGATAATTTTAAAATTACTGGAATTTTACACACATTTAATGATAATTTTTCGGATATGGTTATTTCCGAAAGTGAAACGATTTTGTATGGAGAACGTGATTTAACAGAGGAAATTTTTGGATTAAAATTTAAAATCAGCCCATACAGTTTTTTTCAGACAAATTCCCAGACAGTCGAAAAATTATACGGAAAAGTCTTAACGTACCTTGAAAAAATTGAAAATGTAAAAATTGATGAAGCAACAGTTTTTGATTTATTTAGCGGTACTGGTACAATTGGGCAAATTGTTTCAAAAAAGGCAAAGCAGGTTTATGGAATCGAATTAGTGCCAGAAGCGGTAGAAAAGGCTAATGAGAATGCAAAATTAAATAATATTCAGAATGCACATTTTATCGCAGGAGATGTTTTTGCAAAATTAGATGAATTTGATAATGACGGAATCAAGCCAGATATTTTAATTTTGGATCCGCCACGTGCTGGAGTAGGTGAAAAAACTATCACAAAGCTGGTAAAATACAATACTAAAAATATAATTTATGTGTCTTGTAATCCAAAAACTTTGATGACAGATTTGATGAAGTTTGGGGAATTTGGGTATAGGCTGATTAGGTGTTCGGTGGTGGATATGTTCCCGGTTACGCCGCATTTGGAGGTTGTTTGCTTGCTAGAGAAATTTAAAATTTAATAAAAGAGATGAACAGTTAAAAGCAATAGTATCGCATAGCTTATTAACTACAGCATTTAATGTCTTGAATATTTTATTGCTAAACCCCATTGTCTTATTTGTTTCCAAATTTGTTCAATGGGGTTTATTTTTGATGTATATGGCAATATATGTGTTAGTATGGTATTTCCTGAAATTTTTAAGTTTTTTGATTTATTCCATTCCGTCTTATTAATTAGGTTTCATATAAACTATAGCTTTTTTAATTTTTATCAATTTAATTTAAAACGACTTCAAGTATATTTTAAAATTATAAAAATACATTTCCATCTTCATCAATTGCCTTATAGGCAGGTCTTATCAATTTTTTATCCACAAGAATCTGCTCCATCCTATGTGCATTCCAGCTAGCTATTCTTGACAATGCAAAAAGCGGTGTAAATATATTTGGCGGTATATTCAAAAGTTTATAGACAAATCCTGAATACAAGTCAACATTTGCACAAATTTCAAAATCTTTGCCTTTCAGTTCCTTCCCTATTTCCTTCGTAAATTTTTCAACATTTGAAAATAACTCAAATTCTTCAAGCGCATCTTTTTCACGTGCAAGTTCGCAAGCCTTTTTCTTTAAAATTACAGCACGTGGATCTGATACTGTATAAACTGCATGCCCCATTCCATAGATTCTTCCTTTTTTGTCAAATAATTGTTTTTCAAATATTCCTTTTAAATATTCCTTTAGTTTGGCTTCATCATAAGGATTCGTGTTTTTTTTCATATCTTCTATCATTTGCGTAACCATTGAATTTGCTCCGCCATGCATAGGCCCTTTTAATGAACCAATTGAAGCGGAAATTGATGAATAAGTATCCGTCCTCGTGGAAGAAACTACGTGTGATGTAAAAGTTGAATTATTTCCTCCACCGTGTTCTGCATGAATAACTAAAATTAAATCCAGTATTTCAGCTTCCAGTGGTGTAAATTTATTGTCAATTCTCAGCATATGAAGAATATTTTCCGCAATGCTGTATTCCTCCACTGGATTGTGAATTATCAAACTTTCATTAAAATGCTTGTAGTTACAGGCTTGATAACAATAAACAAGTAAACTTGGAAATTTTGCAATTAAATTTAATGACTGGTCAATAAGATTTGATAAATCAACGTCATCTGGGTTTGAATCCAAAGTATAAAGACACAAGACTGCCCTTTGAAGCTGATTCATAATATCTGCACTAGGTTTTCGCAAAATAAAATCTTCTATAAATTCATCAGGCAAATGCCGATACTCCTTTATTGTACTTATAAACATCTTTAATTCAAAATTTGAAGGCACTTTCCCAAAAAGCAGTAAAAACATTGTTTTCTCAAAAGAAAAAGATTTTTCTTTTCCAAATTGTTTTATAAGTTTATCAATTGCTATTCCTCGATAATAGAGTTTTCCTTCCTCTGGAATTTTTTTTCCTTTTTTATCCACCGTATACCCTTGAACCGAACCGATTTTAGTAAGCCCAACTAAAACACCTGTTCCATTTTTATTCCTAAGCCCCCTTTTCACGTTTAACTTGTTATAATCATCATCAGAAATAGAATTATTCTGGTTAAATAAAATGCCGAGTTCATTTATAAAATCACTTTTCATAACGCCCTCCTATCCTAAATTTTCAATAATTTTTTTTGTAAATTCAGTCGTTGTAGCGTTTCCACCTAAATCTCCAGTTTTACAGTCACTTTCCAAAGTTTTTAAAATTGCATTTTCTATTTTTTGAGCAAAATCATTCAAGTTAAGATATTTTAGCATTTCCAAAGATGAAAGCAATAATGCAAGCGGATTTGCTTTATTTTGCCCTGCAATGTCAGGTGCTGAACCGTGTACAGCTTCAAAAATTGCAATATCATCTCCAATATTAGCTCCAGGAGCAACTCCAAGCCCACCTACAAGTCCTGCTACAAGGTCCGATAAAATATCTCCGTATAAATTCATCGTAACAATCACTTTAAATCTTTCTGGATTTGTAACAAGCTGCATACACATATTGTCAATAATAAGTTCTTCTAAATCAATTCCTTCATAATTTTTTGCAACTTCTCTTGCAATTTCTAAAAACATTCCGTCAGTATATTTTAAAATATTTGCTTTATGAACAACTGTAACTTTGGAAATTTTATTATTTTTTGCATATTCAAATGCACTTTTTATAATTCTTTCGCTTCCTTTTCTAGTAATTCTTTTTATAGCGATTGCACTTGTTTTTTCCTCATCTTCAAATTTTTCTTCTCCAATGTAAATTCCTTCTGTATTTTCACGAAAAATTGCCAATTCAATATTTTTATAACGTGTTTCAATTCCTGGTAAATTTCTTGACGGTCTAAAGTTTGTATACAAATCATATTTTTTTCTAAGATACACATTTATGCTTCTAAAACCTTTTCCAATTGGCGTAGTAATCGGTCCCTTTATAGCAATTTTATTTTTTTCAACGCTTTCATAAAGGCTTTCAGGAATTAACTCCCCAGTTTTTTCATAAACATCTGTCCCTGCATTTTCAGTTTCAAATTCAACTGGAACTTTTGCAGCTTTAAAAATTTCAACTAAACTTTCAGATATTTCATATCCAATCCCATCTCCAGGTATTAATGTAACTTTCTTCATAATAAATCACTCTTTTCTTTTTTCAATTTTTAATTTTTATATAAAATTCTTTCTAAAAATATATCAGATTTGTTTGATAACTATGTAAATTTAGAATTATAATGAAATGAATACTATTAAACAAGGGGTCTTGACCCCCTGTCATAAATAAAAAAATATTAAATTATCAAACAATATAACTTTTAAATTTAGTTTCTAAATATTAACTTAAAAATTCATCACTTGTAGCAAATTTTAAGTATCCTCCAAATTTCAGTATTTTTAATTCTCTTTCAGAACCATTAAATTTTGCAGGAAATTCAATATTTTTTGTAATATTTTTTATTATAAATGTTCCATTTTTTAGTGAATTTTTTATGTCCGATAATTGTAATTCATCGTACTCATCAATTTTATTGTAGTCTTCCACATTTTCAAATTCTAATGGGATAATTCCGCTATTTATTAAGTTTGCTTTATGGATTCTCGCAAAGGATTTTGCAATAACTGCCTTTATTCCAAGATAAAGCGGTAATAATGCAGCGTGTTCACGGCTCGAACCTTGTCCATAATTTTCCCCTCCGACAACGATTCCTCCATTGTTTTTTTCAGCTCTTTCCTTAAAATCTGGAATAATTGTTTCAAAGCAATGTTCAGACAATTTTGGAATATTTGAACGGAATGGCAATAATGCAGCATTTGATGGGCAAATATCGTCTGTTGTGATATTGTCTTTTGTTTTTAAAATCACTTTTTTAGTAAAAGTATCTTTTAGCTCTTCTCCAATTGGAAATGGCTGGATATTTGGTCCCATTATAATTTCTACTGCTTCTCTTTCTTTTTTTGCTTCATTTTCATCAGCATTTGGGAAAATAAAGTAATTGTCTGATGTTTCAAATTTTTCAGGCTCTTTTATAATAATTTCTTCCCCTAATTCTCTAGGGTCTGTCAAATATCCTGTAAGTGCTGATGCTGCCGCTGTTTCTGTACTCACAAGATAAACTCCCGCGCTCATTGTTCCACATCGTCCCTTAAAATTCCTGTTAAATGTTCTAAGTGAAATTCCATTAGTTTTTGGTGCCTGCCCCATTCCAATACAAGGTCCGCACGCAGCTTCTAGTAATCTTGCTCCAGCCGCAATAAATTTTGCCAAAGCATTGTTTTCTGAAATCATTTTCATAATATTGCTTGAGCCTGGCGATAAAACAAGACTTACATCAGGATGTACTCTTTTTCCGTCTAAAATCGCCGCAAGTTTCATAAAATCCGAATAAGATGAGTTTGTACAAGAACCAATCGCAATTTGATCAACTTTCAATTTTTCCTTAGGAATCTCGTGTACATTGTCAGGACTATGTGGAAATGCTGCAAGCGGTACTAATTCATTCAGATTGACAATTAGCTTGTCATCATAAAAAGCATCTTCATCTGGCAACAGTTCAACAAAATCTTCTCCACGTGACTGTTTTTCCAAAAAAGTCTTTGTGTATTCATCGCTTGGGAAAATTGACGTTGTTGCCCCTAGCTCCGCTCCCATATTTGTTATTGTTGCCCTGTCTTCAACTGACAATGATTTAATCCCTTCTCCAGTATACTCCATTACATATCCAACTCCACCTTTTACCGTCAATTCTTTCAAAACATAAAGAATAACATCCTTAGCCGATACCCAAGGCTGTAATTTCCCTCTTAATTCGATATTATAAACTTTTGGAACTTTCAAGTAATAAAGCCCACGTGCCATACCAATCGCAACATCAAGCCCTCCAGCTCCTATTGCCAGCATTCCAAGCCCTCCACCAGTGGGAGTATGACTGTCAGAACCAATTAATATTTTCCCTGGTTTTCCAAATCTTTCCAAATGCAGTCTATGACAAATTCCATTTCCTGGTTTTGAAAAAATAATATTATGTTTAGCAGCCGATGTTTTAATAAATTCGTGGTCATCCGCATTTTCAAAACTTGACTGCAGCATATTGTGGTCAACATATGCCACCGAAACCTCAGTTGCAACTTTATCAACATTCATCGCATTTAATTGCAAATAAGCCATAGTTCCTGTAGAATCCTGTGTAAGTGTCTGATTTACTCTTACCGCAATTTCATTTCCAGCCTTTAGCTCACCCTTTAAAAGATTTTTTGCCAAAATTTTATAAGTTAAACTCATTTTACTTGAATTTTTATTCGTAGCCATATTGCTATCCTCCTAACTTAACTTTTCAATCATATTATTATTATAATACTAAATCATTAAATGTGTCAACGATATATAGCATATATTTTTTATATGATTTAATATATATTGTAAATCATTGAAGAAAACCTAATAAAGTTAGCTTTTTTAAACATTCAAAATTATTATTTTCATCTAAATTTTTTTTATTTGATTATCAAACAAGTTACTTCAAAAACCATTATTATAATAAACAAAAAAGACTATCTCAATAAATAGCCTTTTTCTATAAATTTCAATTAATTATTCTTTTTTTACTGCCTTCTTTTTCTTTGCTATTGCTGATTAATTAACCGCCTCAAGTTTTTCTCTGTCTTGTTTTACTTTTCCTGTTTTTCTATTTTTTTTACTATAAGCAGGTTCTTTTACATAATGAATTTCGTGCATTCTATTGTACACAAATTTTGCGATAAAATAAGAAAGAACAACACTTGCGATAACATCAGTAGTCCAATGATGTATCAAATAAACTCGACTAATCCCTACTAAAAATCCTAAAATAAATAGTAACATTTTGATAACTCTGTTTTTTATGAAAAAACTTAAAATCCAAATTGTTCCCCAAATAGTAATTGTATGCCCTGAAGGAAAAGAAGCATAGTCAGATTCAAAAAGTGAGTTATTTTTTATTAAATCTAAAATTCCATAAAATTTTTCTGGATTTGCAGTTATTGAAGGTCTTGCTCTTCCAAACAATAGTTTACATAAGTGTACGACAATTTGAGTAGAAAGTAAACTAAAAAATATACCTGCAATATACTTTTTTAAAGTATAAAATTTCTTTTTATCAAATAAAATAAAAGAAACTAATACAGCAACCAATAATAATTCAAAGTGTCCTTCTCCAAATTTAGTAATAAAACGAAAGAATTTTTCAATATTTTCTGAACCATAAAAAATGCTAGACTCTGAAAAAAACGATAAATGTTTAAAAAAGAATCTGTCAATAAAAAAAATATTATTCGTTAGTTGCAATGGTATCACCTTTTCCTTTTTTGTTTTTAGTTTATAAAAATTAAATTTAAAATTATATCTTTTTATTTTCTTAAAATTAAGATATAATATCGTTGATGACATAATAATAGCATAAAAATTAAATTTAAAAATGAATTTAACCTGAATAAATTTTAGAAAGGGAAAAAATGGGAAAAATACTAATTGTTGAAGACGAAAAAAAAATTTCACGAATTTTAAAATTACAGCTAGAGCGAAAAAATCATGAAATAACAATAATCGAAAATGGAATTGATGCATTAAATGAAATTCACAAAAAAAGAGATTTTTATGACTTAATGCTTTTGGATTTAGGACTTCCTTCAATGGAGGGAAATGAAGTTTGCAAAAATGTTAGAAAAATATCAAAAGTTCCTATAATTGTTGTTTCTGCCAAAAACAATGTAGAAGAAAAAGTTGATTTGTTAAAATCTGGGGCAAGTGACTATGTTACAAAACCTTTTGATTTTTTGGAATTAGAAGCAAGGATTAATATAAATATTAGAAAAGAAAAAATTTCTCAAATTACCTACAAAACTTTAACATTAAATCTGCAAAATTATTCCCTTTATTTAGAAAATGTTCCTATTTTATTGACAAAAACAGAATTTGAACTTGTAAAACTGTTAATTGAAAATAAAGAAGAAATTGTTTTAAGAGATAAAATTATTGAAAAAATATGGGGATGGGAAGCAAGTGACAATCTTCTTGACAGCACAATAAAAAAAATAAGGCAAAAACTAGGAAAGGAAAAAATTAAAACAGTGAGAGGAATTGGCTACATTTTAAAAATATGAAAAAAATAAAAGACAAAATAATTATTGCGAATACAGTAAGCCTTGTTTTTATTTCATTTATTATTATTTTATCAATGACAATTTTTTTGATTCATACAGCCGTTGAAACTGAAAGTAAGGAAATGGATAAATTAATTCCTGCTATTATTGAAAAATTAGATAAAGTTCCAGACAATAAATTAAAAGAAACTTATGAAAAATATGATTATGCTGATAAAGAATATATTTCCCTTGCAGTTTTAAGAAATGGAAAATTCATTTATTTAACAGATGATGAAGAAAGCTTTAAGTTAAAAAAATTTGAATCAAATAAACTTAAAACAAAATGGGACAGATTTATCTATAAAAAAATTTATGATGGATACAAATCAAAATATTATGTCATACGGAATTTTGAATTTATGGAAGCACATGAACTTTTGTACGTTATGCTTGCAATGTTTGTTTTAATAACAATCTCAATTATTATAATTTCCAAAATTGTAGCAGAACATGTCTTGACTCCGCTTTCAAATATAATTTCTCAAAGTAATGAAATGAGTAAACATAATATTGATTTACAATTAACAAAGACACGAGATGATGAAATTGGAGAATTAATTGATGTTTTAAATGAAACCTTTAATAAAAAAAAGGAAATTATAAAAAGCCAAAAAACATTTACTTCCAATGTATCACATGAATTAAAAACACCACTTGCTATAATGAAAGGTTATTTAGATATATTAAAATGGGGAAAAGATGATAAAGATTTACTGAATGAAGCCATTGAAAATCTAAATCTTGAAGTAAAAAATATTGAAAGAATAATCAATACACTATTTTTAAATTCAAATCTTGAAAAAATAACTATAAAAAAGGAAATTACTGATGTAAAACAGCTTTTCGAGAAAATAAAAAAAGATTATGAGCTTTTAAATATTAAAAATGAAATTATAATAAAAGTGGATAATGAGATAAATATTTTTGTTGATAAAAATCTAATTTCAGAAGTTTTACGTGGATTAATTGATAACTGTATTAAATATTCCGTAGGAAATATTGAATTACTTGCAAGAGAAGGTGAAATAGTTGAAATTATTGTAAGAAATTATGGAGAAGGGATTCCTGAAGAAGAAAAGAAAAATCTGTTTAATCGTAATTTTCAAGGAAAAAATGCTAAAAAAGGCTCAGGACTTGGACTTCCAATTATCAAAGACATAATTTTACTAAACGATGGAAAAATTTATATAGAAAATAGGAAAGATGGAATTGATGTAAAAATACAGTTTAAAAAAATTGATTATAAAAATGAATGAATAAATAAGAAAATAGGCTATCTCAAAAAACTTTCGGGAAAGCCTATTTTTCTATAACTTCTGATTATTGTTTTATCTTCTTTGCTGTTGTGAATAATTAAATGCTTCTAATTTCATAGAAATATTTTTTTCTTTTCCATTTGATGATACTTTTAGATTGACTGTTTCACCAATTTTCTTAGCTGCAAGCTCTCCAATAAATGCCCTGCTGATGTTACACGTTTGCCTTAAGTCCGTATTTTGCTGCTGACGAATTTGGATAAATTTGTTGCACAAAAATAACAGTTAAATCTTAGTTTATCAATACTTCACAATGTTTAAACATCTATCATAAAATTTTATTGACTTTTTATATAACAGGTGTTATAATACTATAAAATTAAAAATAGTGGAGGTATTTTTATGAAACAAAATATTTTAAATGATGCCATAAAAATTAAAACAAAGGAAAACGAATTTTTAAAAAGTATTTTTTTGGTATTGAGTGGAGTTATATTTTTATCAATAATGTCTCAGCTTATAATACCGCTTTATTTCACTCCTGTACCTATTTCACTAGGATCATTTGGAGTAATATTAATAGCATTGTTATATGGTAGAAAATTGGGAACAGCAACTGTACTTTCCTATGTTGCGGCAGGTAGTTTCGGAGCTCCTGTTTTCGCTGGATTTAAAGCAGGTTCCTTGTTTTCGCCAACAGGAGGATATATTTTAGGATATATTGCTGCTGCATTAATTTTAGGATTTTTATCTGATAAAGGTATTGCAAAATCTTATGTGAAGACATTTCTTTCATTATTACTTGCCAGTGCCGTTATTTTGGTATTAGGTGCATTAGTATTGATATTATTTGTGCCTAGTAAAAATATATTTATGATTGGTGTGCTTCCTTTTCTTCCTGGAGATATGTTAAAAGTAGTTGCTGCAACTCTTTTATTTCCAAGATTATGGAAATTTATAAAAACAAATAAAAATTAAGTTATTTTATTTGTTGAACGAAAAATCTCCTTTATAAAAATTTTAGGAGATTTTTTATTTATATTATTATATCTTCGATTAATACAATTTTTTGAGTACAAGGAAAGGAAAAAAAGAGATGTTAAAAAATAATAATCAAACTGAACTAATTAAGTTTATATCAAATTTGAAAAATAAAATTATAAATGAAAAATATGAGATAACTCGTAAAGAAGCAATCTTTTTATCAAAAATTCCTAATAATGATATGGAAACTTTAAATATACTTTTTGAAGCAGCAAATCAAATTAGAGAAAAATTTTGTGGAGAAAATTTTGATTTATGCACTATTATTAACGCAAAATCTGGGAAATGCTCTGAAAATTGCAAATACTGTGCACAATCAATTCATTTTAAAACAGCAGTAAATGTCTATGGTCTTATTCCAAAAGAAACGGCACTTTGTGAAGCTAAAAGAAATGAAAATGAAGGTGCTCATAGATTTTCACTTGTGACAAGCGGTAGAGGATTTAATGGAAATGAGAAAGAATTAAATGACTTGGTTGAAATTTATGAATTTATACGAGAACACACTGATAAATTAAGTCTTTGTGCTTCTCACGGCATCTGTACAAAAGAAGCATTACAAAAATTGGCTAATGCAGGTATTTCAATGTATCATCATAATTTAGAAACATCGAGAAGATTTTATCCTAATGTCTGTACATCTCACACTTATGATGATAGAGTTAATACGATAAAAAATGCAAAAGCAATTGGACTAAATGTTTGCAGCGGAGGAATATTTGGTTTAGGAGAAACTATTGAAGATAGAATTGATATGGCATTTGATTTAAAAGAATTGAAAGTCAATTCTGTTCCGATAAATATTTTAACTCCAATTCCTGGGACTCCATTTGAAAATAATGAAGCATTAGAACCATTAGAAATCTTAAAGACTATATCTATTTATCGTTTTATTATGCCCAAAACTCATTTAAGATATGCTGGAGGAAGAATTAAATTAGGAAAATATGTAAAAACTGGTTTAAAATGTGGAATCAATTCCGCACTTACAGGAAATTTCTTAACAACTACAGGAACAACAATAGAAAAAGATAAAAATATGATAACAGAATTAGGCTATAAAATTTAAAGATTTTTTATGAATCTTGTGTAGTTCTATATATCTTAATACTATTCCCCATTAAAATAATAGATTTGTTATAACTTCTGTTTTATAAGAAGTTAAGCTCTCTTTTTAGAAAATAAATAAAAAGAAAAAAGGCTATCTCAAGATTTTTGAGAAAGCCATTTTTTTATAGCTTTTGATTTAAATTATTTTTTATCTTCTTTGCTGTTGTGAATAATTAAATGCTTCTAATTTCATAGAAATATTTTTTTCTTTTCCATTTGATGATACTTTTAGATTGACTGTTTCACCAATTTTCTTAGCTGCAAGCTCTCCAATAAATGCCCCTGCTGATGTTACACGTTTTCCGTTAATTTCTAAAATTATGTCATTTGCCTTAAGTCCGTATTTTGCTGCTGGCGAATTTGGATAAACCTGTTGCACTAAAATTCCTGTTGAATGTGAAATTCTTCTTTCCTTTTTAATTTCTTCCGTTAAGTCAAGTACAGAAATTCCAATATATGGACGTTCATATTTTCCTGTTTTAACTATTGAATCTTTTACATTTTCAGCCAAATTTGAAGGAATTGCAAAACTTAGTCCAACACTTCCACCATTTGTAGAATAGATCGCCGTATTTACCCCGATAACATCTCCATTTATATTAAGAAGTGGTCCTCCACTATTTCCCTGGTTAATAGAGGCATCTGTTTGAATAAAGTTTTCTACCTGTTCAATTCCTAATGAACTTCTTCCAGAAGCTCCAATTACTCCTACTGTCATCGAACTGTTAAGTCCTAATGGATTTCCAAATGCAATTGCCCAGTGTCCAATTTTTATATTATCTGAGTCAGCAAATTTTAATGGTTTAAATGTTCTATTTGCATTTACTTTTAAAATTGCAATATCTACTTCTGGAGATGTTCCAACTAATTTTGCCAAATATTCATGTCCGTCAGATAATTTTACATAAATTTCATCTGCTCCATCAATAACGTGATTATTTGTCATCATATATCCGTCACTTGAAATTATAAATCCTGAACCTAAACTTCCTGATTCACGTCTTTGCTGTCTTCTTCCAGACGTTCCGAATAAAAATGCCTCAAGTGGATTATAAGTTTCAACTACAATCGTTTTCTTTGTTCTTATATTTACAACAGAATCTTTTGCCTTATCATAAACTGCCGCAAAGGCATCTTGTGCACTATACATATCACTTGATACATTTGTATTTTGAATAATCTGTTTATTTTGTAAAATATTAGTTTCTTTTGTAGCCGCTGCACTTGCTGTAAGTGCTGCTGTTAAAAATGATAGAGTTATAAATTTTCTCAATTTCATATCTAAAATCTCCTTTTCTATAAACTTTATATTTCTTAAATTTATATTTAAATAGATGTTACTTATTTTACTACTATTATCTTAGAAAAAATAATATTATATTTTTTTTTACTCTTAGTTTTCTCAAAATCCTCCAATTGAAACTGCTCTAACTAGCAGGGATTTTACTAAATCCAACACGATTAATCCAATAATCGCTGAAATATCCAAATTCATATTTCCAATTGGGATTACTATTTTAAACATTTTTAAATATGGATCTGTAAATTTTCGTATCCATTGAAAAATTGATATTTGATTATAAGGATCAATCCATGAACCTAAAATATTTAATAAAATAAGAAAAGAGTATAAATCAAATATTTTTAATATTAAATACATATTATAAAAAACCTCCTAAAAATTTAACCTTGAAATAATTTTTCTTATCTCAAGGCTTTTATTTTTATTATTTATTTAAAACATTTTTACATTTTAACACATATTCAACTCCTGAAACTACAGTTAATATTAATGGAATTAACAATAATATGTTATTTACTGTAGAACTAAAAGGTATTAAAATTATTAACGTAAGTGCAATCATTTGAGTTGCAGTTTTCCATTTTCCAAGACTCTCAGCTGCAATGACAACTCCTTCAGCCGCCACAATTGAACGAAGCCCCGTTATCAGTAATTCTCTGAATATTATGATTATTACAAACCACAGGCTAATTTGACTGAATTTTGCAAGTGTAACCAAAGCCGAAATAACAAGGATTTTATCTGCCAATGGATCTAGCAGTTTTCCTAAATTTGTAATCAAATTATATTTTCTTGCGATTTTTCCGTCATAATAATCTGTGATAGCTGCCCCTACAAAAATAATTGCTGCAAATACCCTCATTGTCATAGTAATCCCTGTTTTATCTGTATATTCCAGAGCTAAACTCAGGAAAATCACAAATGGGATAACTAAAACCATTCTTAATATAGCCAATTTATTAGGTAAATTCATTTTCATCCGTTTCACGCTCCTTTGTAATTTATAATTAGTTTTATTGCTTTATTGCTTTCATGCTCAAGTTAAATTTATCTTCGTTTTCCATTGAAATTACCTTAACTCTCACATTTTGCCCTTCTTTTAGTGCATCTTCAGTCTTTTCAACTCTCTTGTTACTTATTTCAGAAATATGTAAAAGCCCTTCTTTACCAGGTAATACTTCCACAAATGCACCAAATTTCATCAGTTTTGTAACTTTTCCTTCATAAATTGTATTTAATTCAACTGACTGAGTTTGTCTTTTTACAAGTTCCAATGCTTTTTTCATATTTTCAGATTCTTTTCCAAAAATCGAAACAGTTCCGTCATCTTCAATATCTATTGAAACTCCTGTTTCATCAATAATCGCTCTAATTACTTTTCCACCTGGTCCGATAAGTCCAGCAATTTTGTCAGGACTAATTTTCAGAATTTCAATTTTTGGTGCATTTTCAGAAACTTCTGCTCTTGGCTCACTAATTACAGCTTCCATTTTATCAATAATGAACAATCTTCCTTCTAATGCCTGTCTTAAAGCTATTTCCATTATTTCTCTTGTAATTCCTTCAATTTTTATATCCATTTGAATTGCAGTAATTCCATCTTTTGTCCCTGCAACTTTAAAGTCCATATCTCCCAGATGATCTTCAAGTCCTTGAATATCAGTAAGTACCGTAAATGTATCTCCTTCTTTTATAAGTCCCATTGCAATTCCTGCAACTGTGGATTTTATAGGTACTCCAGCAGCCATTAATGCAAGCGAGCCTCCACAAATTGAAGCCTGTGATGATGACCCGTTTGATTCTGTAATTTCAGAAACAAGTCTTACTGTATATGGGAATTTATCTTGCTCTGGCATAACGTATTTTAACGCTCTTTCAGCCAAGTTTCCATGTCCCAATTCACGACGTCCTGGAGCTCTCATAAATCCTGCTTCTCCAACTGAATATGGCGGGAAATTATAGTGAAGGAAGAATTTTTTACGTGTTTCATCTTCCATTCCATCAATAATTTGCTCGTCTTCCTTGCTTCCAAGCGTTGCAACAACTAATGCCTGAGTTTCTCCACGTGTGAACAATGCAGAACCATGCGGTACTGGAAGTGTATCTATTTCCACATCAATTGGACGGATTTCAGTAGTTTGACGCCCGTCAGCACGATATTGCTTATATAAAATAGCATCTCTGACAAGTCTTTTTTCCACATCTCTATAATATTTCTTAAATTCTTTTTCAAGATTTTCATCAATTTCTTTATCTTCATTTTCAAGTTTTTGAACATATTTTTCAAAAAGTTCTATTTCTAAGTTATCAATCGCTTCATATTTTTCCAGTTTACCTGGTGTCATTATAGCCTTTTCAACTTCATTTTCAAAACCGTCAATAAATTCCTTGATTTCAGGATCTACTTCCTTTTTCTCAAATTCATATTTTTGTACATCAAACTGTTCCAAGAATTTGTCTTGCTCTGCACAAATTTCCTTAATTTTTTCATGCCCAAACATAATCGCTTCCAGCATAACTTCCTCAGAAACTTCCTTAGCTCCAGCCTCTACCATTGTTACAGCATCTTTTGTCCCTGCAACTGACAATTGAATTTCACTTTCTAACAATTGTTCTCCTGTTGGATTCAAGATGTATTCTCCATTAATGTACCCAACTGTAACTCCAGCCACAGTTCCTGCAAATGGAATATCTGATAATCCTAAAGCAGCAGAAACTCCAATTGTAGCAAGGTTTTCTGGATAATTCACTTCATCATAAGAAAGCACCGTAACTACAATATGTACTGCATTCAAAAATCCTTCTGGAAATAAAGGTCTGATTGGTCTGTCAATCAATCTTGAAATAAGGACTTCATCAGTTCCTGGCTTAGTTTCCCTTTTTATAAATCCACCTGGAAATTTCCCAGATGCATAAAATTTTTCGATATAGTCAACTGTTAGCGGGAAAAAATCCTGCCCTTCCTTGACATCCTTACTTCTAGTCGCCGTAACTAAAAGCATTGTCCCTCCACATTGAACAACAACCGAACCTCCAGCTTGACGTGCAATTTTTCCTGTACTTATTTTAATTTTCTGGTTTCCTAAATTAAAACCATAAATTTTCTCTTCAAACATTTTTCCTCCTAAAATTTATTTATTTTTTAAGAAGGGAGCAAATAATAGTAAAATCTTTCATCAAATTTTTAATAAAAAACTTTACAATTACTTACTCCAAAAACCTTCTTAAAATTTTTATAATTATACCATTTTTTCATAATTTTTACAAATCTAAAAAATTAAAGTATGGGTAAAATATTATCAATTAAAAATCCTTTTTGGCTATTTTTTTATATTTTATAATTTAGCAATTATATTAAAGTTAATTTTTTTGGTAAATACAAATTATTTTTCCCACCATATCTTAAAAATTTATTTTTTTGAAAAGTTTATAAAAAGAAGCCATACACAAAATTTTTACTCTATTGACGAAATAATTTTAAAAAATTTTAAAATTTCACAAAAAAGACACAAATTTTACATAATTTTGACAAAATTTATTGATATCATATTCTTGTCGATAAGGAAAGACGTAAAAAAATAAAATTATAAATAAACAATTGGAGGAATTATTATGAAAAAAATAGGTAAAAAGAAAATTTTAGGACTCGCTTTATTAACATCGTTATCAATATTTGCAGGTACTACGCTTACAGCAGCAAATAATGCTAATAAAAAAACTACTACTGCAAATAATGCAGCTAATGATGAATGCAGACCACCACATAAATTGCAAAAAGATTCAAATGGGAATTTTGTAGATGAAAATGGAAATGTTATAAAAAAACCTGATCCCGCTAAAATTGAAGAATTAAAGAAAAAACTAACTAATGGAAAAATTACAAAAGCTGAAGGTGCAGAAATTGCAAAAATGCTCGAAAGAAGAGGCCCTCACGGAAGACCAAATGATAAAGAGGCACCAAAAAGATTAACTGATACAGAAATTCAGTCATTAACAAATTCATTAAACAGCGGAAAAGTTTCAAAAGAAGAAGCTGTTAAATTGATTGAGATGCTAAATCATAAACCTAGAGGACCTAAACCTGATAATATGCCTTCAAATTAACTTGTTAATAAAAATCGTATTAATAATAATGCTAACTGAATAAACTTTACATCTTATTATTTTACTAAACTAATAAAATCAAATATTTTCAATCTTTAAATAATTATAATATAAAGATAATAATAGAACTATCCTTAAAACTCTAAAAAAAAACAGTGAAACCTAAAAATTCCACTGTTTTTTCATTATCAATTAAATTATTTTAAAATTAACTGAACTACTTAAATTACTTAGATTAATAAATTGCTCTAAATCCTATTCCACTTCTAAAATTCTTCCCAGTTGTATCATATCCAGCATTAACTGTAATTCCAAACAATGTATTATCCCATCCTAAATTTAAATCAAATTTACCATTTCCTTTTCGATTTTCTTTATCTCCGTGAAGATTGTAGTATTCTGATTGTGTCCCTCTAAATCTAGCTTTGTTTTGAACATTGTTTAATTTTCCTAATTCATTTTCATAGGCTGCTGTTACGTTTATTTTTAGATTACTTCTTGCTCCTAGTGTTTGTTTGAAGTTAAATGCAAGTCCTGCTTCTGGTTTTACTGAAAAATAATCGTTTCCTTTTATTTCAAGTGCCATTGGACCAGATTCTTTAATGTTTGAGTATTTTCCGTATTCCATATTTAATAATCCATATGGTCTTATACTTGTTTTTTCAGTTGTTCTGATCGTTTTTCCAATTTCATTTTTTAATGCGACTCCGTAAATGTTGTAATCACCTTTAGCTTCATAAGTATCGTCTACAACCCAGTACTTACGCTTCATATCTCCACGTCCTGCAAATGTTTCTGCGGAAATTCTCCAAGTTAATGAACCGTTGTGATCTTGTTTTGGTGCCATTGTTTTAAATATTCCTGCTTTTATCATTGTTTGATTTTCACGTGAATGTCCTATGTCTTTTAACTTGAATTGGTTGTTTGCCACTCCTGCATACCATCCACTTGAATTTCCAAGTTTAATTGCTTCATCTTCGTGAACATATGCTACACCATAAGCATTATTTGTATAGTCAATTACTCCTGCTGTATTAGTTTTTAGTTCTCCTTTATTTCCAAAGGCTTTTATTTTATTACTTTGTTTTGAAGGATTTCTCCATTCTTCTTGTAAATACTTAAACTCTTTACTTAAAGTATTTCCAGTTTCGTATATTCTTTGTTGAATATTTGAATATTGATGCCCTTTCATTTCGTCAACTGCTTGTGCTAAGATGTGGGCCTCTCCTTTTCCTAATCCATTTAATTTATTGAATATCTTTCTTTCTGTAAAATCTTTTAAAGCTTCTTTTTCTCCTAAACCTGTTAGGAAATTGTAGTTATCTATATCTCCATCTTCTGCAAATGAATTAAATGGTATTTTTGATAGATATACATTTGCAATTGTTTGATCTGGATTTTGTGTTGCAGTTGCTATCCATAATAAACTACTTGAAAAAATTTCCCATTTTGCAGCTGGATTTACATGGCTGACACTCATTATTGCTGCATTATAAGGTGCTATAATGTTATTTCCAATTTGTATATCTTTAGAGTCAGTATACTGCGTTGCTTCTATTCCAAAAATTAAGTTTATTTTTCTCAATCTTGTTAGATTTTCTAACCCTTGAATTGGATTAGTGTATCTTACACCAGAAGTATCTACATACATTCCAATACTTGAACCTCCACCGTTATTTTGAGTAAACAATGGATCAAAAGTATTTAAATTAATATCTCCTGCTGCTAAATGAACATAATTTGGAGAAGGTGTCGCTATATCTGTGTCGACTAATGTTGGAGTTACATTTACATCATTTCTAATTACATCGGCTGTTAATGAGCCTAAATGAGGCAAACTAAATCTTATTCCTCTAACACCTTTTGAAGTATCAGTTCCACTCGTTCTGTAAATATGTTCTGAATCAGTTCCTGTGGCGTTAATATCATTTGTTGATGTATTTCCTTCTAAACTTGCATCTTTTCCAACATATACTCCAATTCCATCAACTGCATTAATTCTGATTGTACCGTAGTTTTTAATAATTGCATTATTAAGGACATAAACTCCCATAATTCCTTCACCTGTAGAATTTGGAGTAGTTTGGATCGTTCCATAATTTTCTCCAACTGCATAATCATCAAGATACATTCCAATTGTACTATCTCCAGATAAGTTTATTACTCCAGTTGCCTTATTTATAACTTTAGAACCAGGCCCACTTGCATACATTCCAATTCCATTGTCACCTGTAACATTGATTATTCCTTCATTTTCAGCAACTGCACCATTTTTAGCTGCCATTCCTATTGAATAATTGCTTCCAACAACATCAGATTTACTTATTGTTATTGTTCCACCATTTAAGTTAAAGGCTTTCCCATCTGTTCCAGTTACATAAATTCCGACATTTCCAATACCGTTCTCAAAGTTAATATTTCCATGATTATCAACTCTTCCTGATGAATAAATACCAAAGTTTTCTCTACTTGTTGCATTTTTTGTACTAATATCTGTGTAATTGGCAATTACTCCAAGTTTATCAGCTGAGTATGCGTAAACAGATCTACTTCCTAATCCAATACTTGTCGCACTACTCGTAATATAGTTATTTCCAGTTGCGTTGGCATTTACAATTCCAAATGAATTATCTCCAAGATCAAATTTTGCATTGACATTGACATGAGCATTTTGATTTTCTCCCACCAAATAAAGTCCTACAGCCTCATCATTTCCAGTTTTTATCGTTCCATCACTTAATGCAATATCACCATTTTGTGAATAAATTGCAACTCCACCACTTCCAACTGTTATATCTCCAGAGTTTTCCACTGCATATCCAAATATTCCAACTGTTTTCGCTCCTGTCTCAATTTTAGAGCCTGCATTCGTTTTAATTGTATTGTTTTTTCCAGTTGTATAAATTCCAACATTTGGATTACTTAATGTTGCAGAATCTCCTGTTAATATAATATTTCCACTATTTTCAGTTACATACCCTTTGTTTAATGTATCTGGTTTTGTAAAGATTCCTACATTTTTATCTCCTGTTAGTGAGATTGTTCCTGTATTTTTTACTAATGTTGCTGTTCCACTTGAAACTGACGCATCTAATTTTCCTGCATCGTAAATCATTCCGATTGAAGAATCACTTTCTCCATCAATTGTTCCATCATTTTGCATTATTTCAGAAGTTAATTTAGTTGCAGATGTATTTGTGTAGTACATTGCAGCTCCAGATTCACCGTCTAATGTAATTTTTCCAGTTGATTCATTAATTACTTTTGAGTTTTCAACACCGTAAAGTCCTGTCGAATCCTTTCCAGTTAGCGTAATTTCCCCTCTATTAACTACATTTCCGTATTTCGCATAAATTGCAAGCGCATTTTTCCCATTTAGTTCAATCGTTCCTGCTGTGTCATTCATTAGAGTTACTGCTGGTTTTGATACTGTTTTATTTTCTTGAGCCATTGCAACACGACCGTCATCATTTCCGCTTATCTTGTTTTGGTTAATTATTGATGAATTAGAAATTTCCAAAGTATTATACAGATCTGCAGCATTATCAAGATCAACTGCATTGTCTACTTTAACTTCACTTAAATAAAGCATGAAATTTTTATAGTTACTTCCTGTTATAGTTGGACCACCAGGCACAGATGAAATATTCGTATCACTTAAATTCATCTTAACTTTTGAAGCTAAAAACAATCTTGAATCATTTTGCATTGTTAAATTAAGATTTGCAATTGTTCCACTAAAAGTAGTAGCAAAATAACCACTAATATCAGAAGCTCCAAAAGCACCGTAATTTACAGTATTATTATATCCAACCGCACTTCCAGCAGCTGAAGTCGTACTTGGTACATAGTAAAATGCAGTCCCTCTATTAGTTGCATCTGTCCCACCAGCAACTGTTGCATTCAAAGTCCCACTTATTTTAACTTTCCCAGTTCCATTTGTACCATTGTAAAATAATAGCGATTTTTGTCCAGTCGTAGCTGTAGATGTTTTTCCACTTACAACTTCAATTTCTCCATTATTATCAGCAAAATAGTTAATCGCTCCATCAGCAGCATGAATTGTAGAAGTTCCCATTTTTAGCGTTCCATCAGCATAAACTCCAATAGATTTGTTACCAGTTACAGTCGAATTAATTATTCCATTACCACTATCAACTTCCGAATCTTTTCCAACAATCACAGCAACTGTACCTCTACTGTTATCTGTCGTATTTCCACCAGAAACAGTAATAGTTCCCGTATTTGTTATC
>ERZ772772.361-NODE-361-length-28229-cov-9.871406_pt1 | contig 28229 bp, 23 predicted proteins | sample MGYA00511484_ERZ772772 | MGnify/ENA primary metagenome ERZ772772 (study PRJEB29015, sample SAMEA2737913) | human oral metagenome | biome: human oral; feature: human-associated habitat; material: dental | place: China | collected 2088 ... | reverse complement strand
TCCACCTTCATCTCCGGACGGGTAAAACAGGCGTAATCACCCCAAACGTGTAGGCGGATTTGGTTCATTTAACTCTCCTGTATTCATCTATACATGCCCCAGCGGGCGATTTTTCAAGCACATAAAATTGTTTCAATCCTCAGCCGCCCGAAGGCGGCTGCTGAGCAATGCGCACAGTGTGGTCACGCGCATTAACCGTTTCAACTCACAGCCGCCTGAAGGCGGCTGCGATTCCAAGCTCAAAGCACTCAAGCCCACCGGCAAGTTTCAACTCACAGCCGCCCGAAGACGGCTGCAGACCGCGCAAGACTTTTACTCCCAATCCAACATGTTTCAACTCACAGCCTTCATCGCTGTTAATCCCAAATACCAAAGGCATCATTTTTTGTCCTTCGGCGGGCAAGGATCATGACCGTAGCTGTTGCCGGCACGAATGCGCCCGTTCCTGCCGTGTATTTTGGTGTCCGCCCCTTGATGTCTGGCGATTTCTTCCGCGCGGGCGGTAGCTTCTTTCTGCGTCCGGAAAACGGCTGTCGCTTTGCCATTGCCCTCACCTTTTACGGCCCAACCATCCGCATGAGGAACCACGTGCTGGTTTTTCCTAGTCACATTTCTCTCCTATATCGTTGAGATTTAGGCATAATTTAGCCGTTCAGCCAACTTTGTGCAATATTTCATTTCAATTTAATGTGTTTTACCATGTGCAGTTTTCCTCCTGCATATTTCCCGCATCTTTCATCTTCAATCCCGCTTCGTCATATACATTCAACTTGCCACTCAGGGCATAGAACTGCTTGCCAAATGCCTGCTCGTTGACCTGCTCAATCAACCGATCTTTGTAGAGCGCTGCCAGGTCTTTTTCATAAATCTGCACGGTATAAGGTTGTAGTTCGCGCAAGATTCCGCCGATGTGGTCGGCGTGGCGCAGGGCGTCAATGAGCTTTTCCGCTTTGCGGTCGAACGGGATGATAAGCGGCAGCATCGGGCTTTTAATCACGCGGAATTTATCGGCGATGGTCTGGAAGGGGAAATCGAGGCTTTTTGCGGCTTTACTATGTTTTTGCAGGATGTTTTCTTTATCCAGTTCGCGGCCTTTTAAGGCGTAGAGTTCGCGGAAGTAGGCGGTGATGGCGGCGGTAGAGAGGAGGTCATCCGCGTGATGGCGGGTGATGACGCGCATCACGCCCGCCTGAAAGGCGAGTTCGGGTGGGTTTTTCCAGCCATCTTCAGGAGCAAAGATCCACACATGGCTGTTTTCCGGCGTTTGTTTGCCTTCGCGGTTGCAGCGTCCGGCGGCTTGAACGACGCTATCTAAACCTGCTTCAGCACGCATCACCAGTGGGAAATCCACATCGACGCCAGCTTCGATGAGCGAAGTGGCGATGACACGACAAGGTGCACCGCTGCGCAGGCGGGTGCGGATATCATCCAGTGTTTGGCTGCGGTGGACGGCGCACATCAGGGTGCTGAGGTAAAAAACGCCGTCTAGGGCAAGTTTTGCCGCTTCGTCGTAGAGGCTGCGGGCTTGGCGGCGGTTGTTAACGATGACGAGCATTTGCGGGTATTCGCCGAGTTTGGCGAGCAGGTCGGCGTCGCTTTGTTGCCCGATGTGTTGCACGGTGGTGCGGCGCAGTTGCGCGAAGAGGGCTTCTGGTTCAGGCGCGATTTCGCGCACGTTTTCAAAGCCGCGATAGAAGCCGTCTGCCGCTTGCACGGCGGGCTGGGTAGCGGTGCACATCACGACGCTGCAGCGGTAGTTCTGCGCCAGTTCTTTGATGGCCTGCATGATGGGCAGGAGGAAATCGGGCGGCAGCATTTGCGCTTCGTCGAGGATGATGACGCTGCCGGCGATGTTGTGCAGTTTGCGGCAGCGCGCGGAGCGGTCGGCAAAGAGGGATTCGAAGAATTGCACGGCGGTGGTGACGACGACGGGCGCGTCCCAGTTTTCCGAGGCACGGCGCAGTTTGTCTTTGCTGTCTTGGTCTTTCAGTTTGCTGTCGTCGAAGGTGCTGTGGTGTTCCAGTACGGCTTGTTCGCCCAATTCGCCAAAGGCTTTGCGGAACTCGGCGGCGTTTTGTTCGATGATGCTGGTGAAGGGGATGACGTAGATGATGCGGCGCAGGCCGTGCTGCCGGGCGTGTTCCAGCGCGAATGACATGGAGGTGAAGGTTTTGCCGCCGCCGGTGGGCACGGTGAGGCGGAAGAGGCCGGGCAGTTCCGCCGCTTGAGCGGTGGCGTGGTGCAGGATGTCGCTGCGCAGGCGGTTCAAGGCGGCATGGGCAGGGTCTTCCCCGCTTTGTTGCGCAGCGCTATTGCAGAGCGCGGCAAGGTAATGGCAGAGGTTCGTTTGCAGGTTGCTTAAGGCAGGATAGTTGCCGCGCTCGACCGTTTTGTTTTCTATGGCGGCGTAAAAGGCTTCGGTATCGAGGTAATCAGCATCAACCAGGCAGGAGTAGAGCATTCGGATAAAGAAGGCGCGGGAAAATCCGGCGTGATGGATGTCGGGTTTGAGCGGCGGCACGGCCAGGGTGGGCGGCAGATGGATTTCTTGTTGCCAGATGTCATCCAGCGGCTGGATGTCCGCGCCGAATTGCAAGGCCAAACGCTGTTTCAAAGTGCTGCGGTTATCGCCTTCACCGCTGCCATTTGCCAGCCCTGCATGATGCCCCGCAATGCAAAATGCCATCAGCTTGCCAATCACATTTCCCCAGCGTTCGACTGCAATTTTTGCGCCGGCAGTAGCATGATCGACAGGTTTGCTGCTGCCGTGCAGGCGCTCTTGAAAGGCCGGGCTATATTTGCCAAGGTCGTGCAGCTCGCCGGTGTAGCGGGCGATTTCCTGCGCGCCGAAGGCGGCAGCAAAGGCAGCTGCCATTTCGCCGACTTTATGCGCGTGGTCGGCGAGGGTTTGCCAGCGGGCATGGGGTTGGTTGTCGGCGGAATGGGCGTAGTAGGTTGTGGGCATGGTTTTCTCCGGATAGGGTGCGGATACGGAAAACCGCCCCGTGGGGCGGTTTGCTGTTGTCGATTTGGGATTCACGCGCCTTTGAGGACGACCGCCGCTTGTAACGCCAGCACGCGTTTGAGCGGCAGGACGACGGCAACGGCAGCAACGGTGAGCGATAGCACGGTGGCGAGCGGCAGCACCGGCCAGCGCAGAGTGATGCCGGCGTGGAAGACGACGTGGCCGAGGATTTGCGCGAGGATGAGGCCGAGGACGAGGCCGATGGCGATGGCAAGCGTGGTCATGGTGAGGGTTTCGCGCACGATTTGCGCGGTGATTTGCCGGTCGGACGCGCCAAGCGCGCTTTGCAGGGCAAATTCGCGGCGGCGTTCGTGGGTCATGGCGGTCAGCGAGGTGTTAACGCACAGGCTGGAAAGCAGCAGGATGATGATGCAGACGAGGCCCATCAGGCCTTTGATTTTGTGCAGGATTTGTCCTTCGGCGGCACTGACTTTGCGGATGGGGTGGATGTCGAGTTGCGGGTTTTCCGCGCTTAGGCGTTCGGCGTAGGCGGTGACGGCATCGTTGTCGTTGGCGAGGCTGGCGAGCGCGTAGCTGATGCGGTCATGGTTGTCCGTCCAGGCTTGTACGACGCCAATGTTGAGCAGCATGACGTTATCCATCGCATCGCCGCTTTCGATGATGCCTTTGATACGGAAGGTTTTTCTTTCGCCGTTGTCTTTCACCAGGGTGATGTCGTCGCCGAGATTGAGTTCGAGCTGACGGGCAAGGGTTTTGCCGAGCATGGTGTTCCGGTCGTCGAAATCAACGCCGATCCAGCCGCCCTGCACTTGCCAGTAGGGGACGAGCGCGGGCAGCGCAGGGAAATCAACGCCGACCAGCGCCACCGGCTCGCGTTCGCTGCGCGCCACGGTGTAGAGGTAGGGGCTGGAAGCGTGGTAGAGCGTGGGCGGCATGGCAGCGGTGATGCGGCGGTATTCGGTGAGGGTGAAGGGCTGTTCGTTTTTGCCGCCGAGGTAGAAGTTAGCGCCGAAGGAGCGCAGCTCGCGGCTCATTTTTTCGTTGATGTCAAAGTAGATGGCTGCCATGGCGGTGACGATGGCGGCACCGATGGCGAGCGCGGCGATGATGGTGAGGGTGCGTCGCCATTTGTGGCGCAGGGCTTTGCCGGGCAGCAGCCAGCGCATGTGGTTATCTTTCATAGAGCACCTCGATGGGAACTTGACGGGCAATGCTGCGCACCGGGAACCAGGTGCCGGTGAGGGCTATCAGGATGGCGGCGCAGACGACAACGGGGACGACGATCCAGGTGAAGCCCAGCGTTGCGCCAAAGAGCGCCTGACCGATGCCCCAGCCGAGGACGGCACCGCCTGCGCAACCGGTCAGGCCGCCGAGCGCGCCGACGAGGATGGCTTCCGCGTAGTAAAGCAGTGCGATTTGCCACGGCTTTGCGCCGAGGGCGCGCATCAGGCCGATTTCTTTGGCGCGCGCCATGATGCCGCTGCTGGTGAGCGAGGCGATGCCCATGCCGGCGGAAATCAGGGCGGCGAGGCTGCACACAATCAGCAGCAGCTGGATTTTGCCGATGATGACGCCTTCGGACGCGGCAACCTGCCACACGGGGTGCACGACCGAGCCGCTCACCGTCTCTTCCAGCTGGTGGGCGATGGTGGAAACGTAGGCGGTGCAGTACCACTGGTCATATTGCTTGGCATTCAGCGCCGAGGGGTTTTCGTGCGCCTTGCGCGATAAATCGTTTTCCGGCACGGTCATCGCTGCCACCTGAATGGCGCTGATCTTGCCTTGCAAACCAAGTACTTCTTGCAGCGCGGCAAGCGGCAGAACCATCTGCTCGTCCTGCGCCGCACCGCTGGTGAGGATGCCGCTGATGCGCGCGGATTTTTCCGGTGCTTTGGCCGTGGTGGCCGCAAGCGGCAACACGTCGCCCGTCTGCCAACCCTGCGCGGCGGCGAGTTTGACCCCGACCAGCACGGGAATGGGCGCGTCGGCGGCAAGCGACTTACTGTCATCCGGCCAGTCACCCGCGACCTGCCAGAACGGGCTAACCGTCTTCTGCCCGGTGTGATAATTCGATTCATCAGCGACATCCAGCGGGTGGTCAAAAAACGTACCCAGCGCCGCGACTTCCACCCCGCCCGCGCGCACATGACCGTTCAAGAGCGGTGCGAAGCCGTAGATGTTGTTCCGCCAGAAAATATCCATCACCGACGGCAGCACCTTCTCTTCCAGATAATAGGACTGCCCGGCAACATCATCGGGCAACAGCGCGCCGCCCGCCGGCTCAATCAAAATATTCGCGCCATAAGACTTCAACTCGCGTGACATCTTGTCGCCAATATCAATTGAGACGGCGAGCAGCCCGGCAATCAGGCTGGAAGCGAGAAAAATCGTGGCAAACGCGAGCGCCTTGCGCGGCAGGTCGTGATGCCAAAGCTGGAAAATCATGCGCCAAAACATAATGTTAATCCTTGATGAAAGCCTCTGGGTTATCCACGAAGCGCTGATAATTCGCTTCATTCGCGAAAAAATACGTCTTCGTGCCATAACTATAACGATGCGGCGCGGTGGTGTTCTTCAAGCGGCTACCGTCCACCGGATCAATCACCTCCAGCTCAACCACCGCCTTGAAGAACTGCAAGCCTGCTTCCAGCGACTTGCGCGGAATGCGGATTTCATCGACATCCATCGCCCAATCCTCAATCGGCACCGGATTACAACCGCCACTCTTGCCGACACTGGGGCGGAACAGGCGCACACCGCAACCGATGCACATCACCTGATCACCCTGCATCGCATAACCCGTATCGCCGCAGAGCATACAGGCATCAAACACCACCGCTGGCGACCACTCGCCGGGGAAGCGGTCAATCACAAAAAAGCGCACCACCTTGCCCTCGGACGACACCCAGGCGTAGCGGTGCAAATCGCCGTCTTTCAGCTCATCCGCAACAATCGGCAAATGCACCATATCATCGGCAGCAACGACGACCGGCGTCGCCTTCGAGAGCGACGGCGGCCTGGACGCAACCAAATCCCAGAACAAACAGACCGCGAGCGCCAGCGCACAGGCCGCGAAACCCTGGACAACTGCCCGCTGCGCCCGCCGCACCCCGGCGAGTAGCAAACGGCGGTGTACGGCGGCAGAGCGGTCATATGCGCTGCCGGTCGCGATCGCTTTCTCGTCCGCTGGCACAGAAGCAGTCCCCTCCCCAGCTTGCGGGACAGGGTCAGGATGAATAAGCGACACGTCTGCCCTGCTATCCGCCGCCTGCAAACACCGTCGCGCCGGCAACCAGGCAGAAAACAGCGCGGCAACCGTCGCAAGCGCGGGCAACAACAGCGCCACATAAGCGAACCAGTTCCGCGCAAACTCCGCCCGCGCCAGCCAGCGCAAACGGAAAGCCGTGACCTCAGCCTTCTGCAACTTGATGGCAGCGAGACCGAAATCCGCCCCCAGCCACACCGTCCACAGCAACACCATCACCGCGACCATCAACACCGCGAGCCCCCGCCACACCCTGGGTGCGACCAGCGAGCGCAGCACAAACAGCCACAACACCAGCAGCACCGATAAGCCTGCCGCCGTGAGCACCGCCGCCAAATGCAAAATAAACGTCGAATTCACCACACTGGTGGAAGAAAACGCACTCATCACCGGGGCTGAAAAAAACGGTACCGCACCGAGAAAACCAGCGGTAAACCATAAGCCGTCACGGGCAGCAGCGGGTTTGATGAGCGCCCACAGACTCACGGCCGCCAGTAGCGCCAATTGCAGCGGCGCAAACCAGAACATCGCCGCCGCACTCTGCAACGGCAAAGCGGCAACCGTCACCCCCGCTGCAAGCAGCCCGCACACAAACGCGACAAACATCCGCTGCGGACGCGGCGGCTGCGCAGCAGATAATGCCGTCGCCCAAAAGAGCGGCAGCCAGAAACAGCGGACAAATAACGAAAAGAACAGGCTCATGGTGAATCCGTGAAAACGTAAGAAAAATACGAGATAAGAAAGGTTCGCAATTCTACCGCTTGCCTAATGGGAAAAGCACGAAAAAAACGGCTCCTTGTCGGAGCCGTCTGCTTCATTCCTCATAATAAAGCGCCAATCCCTGCAAATATTTCTGCAAGCGGCGCTGATACTTGTTCGGCGGTGCGGGCGTATCCGCTTCCGTTACCGGCGACACAGCCGCCAGCTGTTTCTTCGCTTCGCGCACCAGTTGCCGCACATGCTGCACGTCCAGATCGGCATAGCGCCCCAGCAGTTCGCCGTAAATCTCGGCATCGTCCGCAAGTAGCCGTTCTATCTCGCGGCGGATGCGCTGCTGCTTGCCCGGACTATGCAAATAGGGATGGTTGATGTGTTCATGCGCAGCGAGAATCGCCGGATAATCCTGCTCATCCAGCAGGCGGGTGAGATAATTCAGATGGCGCGACAGCGCGTTGCCGCTCAGGCGTTTGCCTTCCCGCAAGGCGGCGATAAGGGTGTCATCAATCGGCAGCAGCGGATACTGATGCGCGGGCAGTTTCAGCAGCTCGCTGGCAAAGGCTTTTATCGGCTCGCGTTCGCGCTTGGCCTGCGTGCGATTGGCGCGGATGACGCGGCCTTCCTCGTCGTACTGTTTTTCCTGTTCTGGGCTGTCAAAGTTCTCAGTCATGTCCGGTTTCGTTTTTCAGCGGGACACCTATAATAGCAACCTTTTTTGGAGGGGAACGGATGCGCGGCTGGCTCATCGTGCTAACAATATGGATTAGTCTGGCGGTGCAGGCAGAGCAAGTGCCTGCAGCCGTGGCGGAAATGCTGCAAAAAAATAACGTCGCCAGCGCCGACATCAGCATCTGGGTGCAGGCCATTGAAGCCGAAGAACCTCTGGTTGATCTGAACGGCACCACCCTGCGCCATCCCGCCTCCGTGGCCAAAGTCCTCACCACCGCCGCCGGTCTCTTGCGCCTCGGCAAGGATTACCGCTGGGAGACCAATTTCTATGTGGACACCTTGCCTGATGTGAACGGCATCGTTGAAGGTAACCTCTACGTTGTCGGCGGCGGCGACCCCTTCCTCGTCGAAGAACAGCTGCTCACCATGCTGCAAGCCTTGCAACAAGTGGGCGTACGCCACATCACCGGCGACATCGTCCTCGATGATTCCCTCTACCGCCTCACCCCGGAAGAGCGCGATTCCGCTTCATTCGACGGCAAACCCTGGGCGGCCTACAATGCCATTCCGCACCCGCTGATGGTCAACTTCCGCACCGTGAAAATGCAAGTCACCCCGCAGGCGGGCAAACCACAACTCACCCTCGTGCCGGAAATCGTCAACTGGAAAATCGACAACCAGCTCAAAGTCAAAAAAGGCCAATGCAGCGGTGACGGCTTCACCCCGTCCGCCGTGCTCGAACGCGACGACAAAGGCTATGCCGTCATGCATGTCGCCGGCACCTACGCCACCGGCTGCGGCGCACAAGACGTGCAACTCGTCCTTGGTGAAGCGAGCGAACAGTTCTACTATCTCTTCCGCGATCTCTGGTACCGCTTGGGCGGCAGCTTCGACGGCGCTGGCAAAGTCGCCAAAACCCCGTCCACCGCCAAACACATCTTCACTGGCTACTCCGACCCGCTCGCCCTGCAAATCCAGCGCATGAACCAGGAAAGCAACAACGTCATGACCCGCCAACTCATGCTTACCCTAGGCGCCAAAACCTTCGAGCCGCCCGGCAGCCTGGAAAAAGGCAGAAACGCCGTGCGTGTCACCCTCGAAGCCTTCGGCATCAACACCGACGGCATGATTATCGACAACGGCTCAGGACTCTCGCGCCTCGAACTCGTCAGCGTCAAACAACTCGCGACCCTGCTGCGTGACATCTACCTCTCCGACCAGGGCGAAACCTTCCTCGCCTCACTCGCCGTCGCCGGCGAAAGCGGCACCCTGCGCAAACGCTACCGGGGCGAAGTGCTCGCCGGTCGCGTCATCGGCAAAACCGGCACCATTGACAACGTGCGCAGCTTCGCCGGCTACGTCCGCGCCGAAAGCGGGCGCAACTACGTCGTCGTCGTCATCGGCAACGGCAAAAGCGCCGTGCGCAGCCGCACCGTGCAAGACGAACTCTTCCGCTGGCTTTACAAACAATAACCCACCACCACCATGAACATCCGTACCCACCTCCTTATCCTCATTGCCCTTATCCTCAGTGCGTGCAGCAGCCACGGCCCGAAAGACAGCCAGCGCGATAGTCGCCTCATCCGCCGCCCGCAGCAACTGACCCTGCAAGACCGTCTCGAAGCCAAAGGTTTCCGCTTCGGTGCGCCCACCTTCATCCGCATCTTCAAAAAAGAAGAAAAACTAGAAGTCTGGATGCAAAAAGACAGCGGCGAATATGCCCTCTTCCTCGACTACCCCATCTGCATCTACTCCGGCGAACTCGGCCCCAAGACCCGCGAAGGCGACAAACAATCGCCGGAAGGCTTCTATGCCGTCGGCCGCGAAGCGATGAACCCGAACAGCAACTACCATCTCTCCTTCAACCTCGGCTACCCCAACGCCTACGACCGTAGCCACGGCTACACCGGCAGCATGCTGATGGTGCACGGCAAATGCGTCTCTATCGGCTGTTACGCCATGGGCGATCGGCAAATCGAAGAAATCTACAGCCTCGTCGGCGCTGCCCTGCAACGCGGTCAGCCCTTCGTGCGCGTACACGCCTTCCCCTTCCGCCTGACAGAAGCCAACCTCGCCGCTTACAGCGACCACCGCTGGTACGACTTCTGGCGCATGCTCAAACCCGGCTACGACTACTTCGAAACCTACCACCAGCCGCCGGAAATCGACGTCATCGGCGGCCAATACGCCCTGAGCGAGCGCAACCCGCACCGCGCCCCGCTGCCGGGCAGCCCTTTGCCACCCATGCGCTCCAACCCCGTCATCCCCGACGACAACCTGAACACCAACCCGCTCAGCGGCACACCGCTGCAAATCGCCGGCAACAACCCCGTGCCCAGTAGCGCCCTGCTCGCCGCACGCAGCCCGACTCCGACCAATCCATTACTGGCCAACAACACCCCGCCGCTTATCTCCGGCGGTGGATCAATGTCCACGGATAGCCTGAGCAGCAGCAACCTGACCGGCAACAGTGCCCGGCCTGATACCGGCTTGGCCAACAGCACGCCAGGCAGTGCCATCCCGCCTATCCGCACCCCAGCAAACACCCCGCTCCCCGCCAGCGACTTGCGCACAGTCGCTCCGCCGGACAACCTGTCCTCTCCCTCCACCGTCGCAGGTAGCAGCCTGAGCATCACCAGCCTCGACAGCAGCAACGATGCGCCTATGCCACAGCGTCGCCCTGCCCTCGCCTCCCCGGCACCTAATAACATCCCGCCAACCGCTGCCGCCCCCCCCCTACCTGCCGACTGGGGGCCGGAAATCATTCCCCCCGGCGGCGACTTGCCGCAAAGCTATGACTTTGAACTCTGATCGCAACAATAAATACACAGCATCCCGCATGACAGCCATGCGGGATATTTTTATCGCCGCTGCCAAAATCAAAAAATCATCCGCCTACAAATTTACGCGGCTTGACGAACCCAATAATTACGCCGCTGGACGGGGTCAGTATTTACGCCGCTTGATGGCAAAACCGGCATTCATCCCGCTTGGCGGCAATATTCCCTTGAAGCCGCCACTGATTGACCGCCATCTGGCGATAAACGTAAAATCTTTTCGCGCATTTCGCGCATTCACCAAACTGACCAAGGATTTTTATATGAAATTCATCCGTACCCTTTTGGTAATATCCATTTTTTCTGCCACGCAATTGACAACTGCGCAAGCGAAAAAACCGGATGCGTTTGTGCAGCAAATATTGGAACAATATTACCCAGCTAATGAAAAGGCACGCAAGGCCTATAATGAATCTCGCGAAAAAGTAGATACTATTAAGAAATGCTATTTTTCTGAGGATAAAGAGACTGCTGGCAACGAAGAAGGTTTCATATATGGGGCCTGTATGTATTTCGTTAGCGAAAAAACTGTAGATACGCCACAAGGTAAACTCAGATATATATTATTCTCTGGCAATTCCATTGCAACAGGACATTCAGAATCTGGTTTGGATAGCTTATTTATTTTTTCTGCGGAAGGTGACGGTAAAAACTGGAAACTATTATCACGCAAGGAAACAAATGCTGCTAATAGCTGGGGGGCAGGAACCACCGAGGCTAAGTGGATGGAATTTGGCCCTGGTTTATGGGGAATAGTGAGTGAAGGCGGTTTTAGTACTATGGGTATAGAACAAAGCATCCATCACATTTTACTTTATGATGGTAAAGAAATTCACAAGTCTGTTATTCCCGTAGCTTTTGCTAATGGCGCTGCAGGCGGCTGCGGTGATGGCGATGTTAGTGCTAAGAATGCAGATAAAGAGAAATTGCCGGACTGCGCCGAATTGGAAGCAAAAATCAAGATTCGTTATGATTTGCCTGTGACGAATGGAATTTATCCTTTACAGGTGAGTGTTAATGGCTATGATGGATTAAAACTAATTAAAGCAAAAGGCAAAAAAGCTGTGCTAAAACCCATTAAAGAATACAAAAATAAAAAATTCCTCTTCTCCTATAATCCGGATAAGCATGAATATGTAATGCCTGCGGATTATCCTAAATCCCTCAAATTTTTAGATAATGGGGAAAACACTGGCAATCAATAAAAAGTTGTAATATTTACATCTTGTATAGGCGGGAAGTTATCCCGCCTTTTACGTTATGATAGTTTTGCTGGCGGATGATTGTCCGCCCTTTGTATTTTTAATTTGTTTTTCTTTAATTTGAGAGGTTTGTATGTCATTCCGCCGTTCTTTGCTGGTTTTATCTGCTTTCGCCACGGTACAGGCACTGGCCGCTGATGCCGATTCATTAGTGCAGGATACGCTGGACAAGCATTTCCCGGAGAATGCCGAGGCGTTAAAGGTCTTCAATGATGACGCTAATCACCTTGCTGCCGAGGATAAGCTCAAGGGTTGCCATTTTGCGCCGATGAAGGAAGTTGAGAATACCGACAGCGATGGCGGTTTGGAAGGTTATTGTCTGCGTCTGGTCAGCGAGAAGGTAGTGGATGTTGCCGCTGGCAAACGCCGCTATTTGCTGTTTGCCGGCGATAATCTGCACACGCCGCACAGCGCACCGGGCATGATCGCGCTGTTTGCGTTTTCGTCTGCGGATGGCAAGGACTGGCAGCCTGCGGTGCAGTATCAGGGAGAGGGTTTTGGCAAGTACGGTATTGCCCCGACTGAGTGGCAATGGCAGCTTTTTGGCAAGGATGTGTGGGGCGCGACGACGTTTACTGGCGATGCCGCTTGGGGCGGTTCGTGGTCGTCGCAGGTGATTTTGCTGGATGATGGCAAGGCGATACATGCCGCGTTCGTGCCGTCCGGTTTTAGTAATTTCAGCGAGGAAGACGGCTGCGAGCCGGAAGATTTGTCACAGTGTGCGGATGTGCAGGTGAAATACGCGGTGCGCGAGGATTTGCCTGCTGTTGGTAATGTTTATCCGCTGGAATTATCGCTGGATGGTTTTATCGGTATGGCTAAATCCGGCAAGGGTAAGAATGCCCAGCCCAAACCTGTTAAGACATTGAAAGGTGAAAAATTTATCTGGCAATTTGATGCCAATAAGCACATTTATGTGGCGCCGAAAGATTTTCCCAAAATGTCCGAGGAATAATCCGGCATGAAAGGTTATTCTCTTTTGTTACCCTTGGTATTTGCGATGAATATGGTCCAAGCCCAAACCCCGCCCGATGTTGAAAAGCGTCCGCACACCGTGAAATCGCCGCATGGCGAGCGACAGGATGAGTATTACTGGCTGCGCGATGATGCACGCAAGGATGCCAAGATGCTCGCGTATTTGCAGGCGGAAAATGATTATGCCGATGCGGTATTGAAACCGTTAAAGCCGCTTGAAGACAAGTTGTTCGACGAGATTGTCAGCCGCATCAAGCAGGATGATAGTTCTGTGCCGTATCGCGAGCATGGTTTCTGGTATTACACGCGCTTTGAAAACGGCAAGGATTATCCGGTGTATGCGCGCCGCGCGGCAGGCGATGGCGTGGATGCCCTGTCTATCCGCAAGGCGAATGAGGCAGGCGACTTCGCTAGCGAAGAGATCCTGCTCGATGTGAATAAACTCGCCGAAGGGCATGATTATTTCAGCGCCGCGCCGGTGGATATTACGCTCGATAATCAGAAGATGGTCTGGGCGGAAGACACGAATGGCCGCCGCCAGTACACGCTGCGCGTTACCGATTTGGCGGGCGGCAAGCTCTTGCCTGACACCATCAGCGGCACAAACGGCAGCGCGCTGTGGGCGGATGACGGCAAGACGCTGTTTTATATCGAGAATGACCCGGAAACGCTACTCAGCAAGCGGGTGAAGAAGCACGTTCTCGGCACGGACAGCAAGGATGATGTGGTGGTTTATGAGGAAGCGAACGACAGTTTCTATCTCAGCCTGGGCCGCACCCGCGACGAGGCCTACCTGCTGATTCAAGCCAGCAGTACCGTTTCCGATGAAATGCGCTATGCCGATGCGAAGAATCCCGGTGAATTTAAGGTATTCGCCCCGCGCGAGCGCGACGTGGAATACGGCGCCGACCACTTCGGCGGGCGCTGGGTCATCCGCACCAACGCCGACGGCGCGCGCAATTTCAAAGTGATGACCGCCGCCGATAATGCCACCGCGCGCAAGGACTGGCAGGAGTGGATCGCGCACGATCCCGCCATTCTGGTCGAAGATGTTGAGCTTTTCGACGATTTCAGCGTCATCGGCGAGCGTTCCGAAGGCTTGGAACGCATCCGCATCCTGAAAAAAGACGGCACGAGCGAGTATGTGAAGGCGGACGAACCGGCCTATTCGATGGGGCTTTCCGCCAATCCCGAAGCGGACACGCCTTGGCTGCGCTACAGCTACACCTCGATGACCACGCCCGCGATTGTCTATGAAATGAACATGGCGACGGGCGAGCGGCGCGAGCTGAAACAACAGCCGGTGCCGGGTTACGACCGTCACCAGTACACCACCGAGCGGCTGTGGGTACCGGTGCGTGATGGCACGAAAGTGCCGGTCACGCTGGTGTACCGCAAGGACTTCAAGCGCGACGGCACGGCGGCACTCCTGCAATACGGCTACGGCAGCTATGGCCTCTCGATGGATCCGGGCTTCAGCGCCAGCACCGTCAGCCTGCTTGACCGTGGCATGGTCTATGCGCTGGCGCACATACGCGGCGGCCAGGAAATGGGACGTGAATGGTATGAAAACGGCAAATTGCTGCACAAAAAGAACACCTTTACCGACTTCATCGACATCACGCGTTACCTCGTTGAACACCAATACGCCGCGAAAGACCGCGTTGCGGCGCTGGGTGGCAGCGCTGGCGGCCTGCTGATGGGTGCCATCAGCAACATGGCGCCGGAAGACTACCGCGTCATCCTCTCGCAAGTGCCCTTCGTTGACGTGGTCACCACCATGCTCGACCCAAGCATCCCGCTCACCACCAACGAATACGATGAATGGGGCAACCCGGAAGCGAGCGCCGACAGCTATGCCTACATGCTCTCCTACTCGCCCTACGACAACCTGAAAGCGCAAGCCTATCCGGCGATGTTCGTCGGCACCGGCCTGTGGGACTCGCAGGTGCAATACTGGGAACCGGCGAAATACGTCGCCCGCCTGCGTGACGTGAACACAGGCAACCACCCCATCCTCTTCCGCACCAATATGGAAGCGGGACACGGCGGTAAATCCGGCCGCTTCCGCCGCTATCGCGAAACGGCGGAAATGTACGCCTTCATGCTGGATCAGCTGGGGGTCGCAAAATAAGGAAGCGGGGCAATGCCCCGCTTTTTTTTTGTGTTTGTAGTGAAGACAGGTGGGGAAAACACTATTAAAATTAACTAAAAAATAGCGCAGCAGTCCTCTAAGAAAGACAAAAGGAGATTATATTTATGGATGTAATAATGAATCACGAAAAAACATTTGGGTTCATATGGGAAATAAATTCTTTTTCATTAGAGCATTACTTTGGAAAAATTCAGATCCTGATAGGTGAGGAATTATATCCAAAGTTCTGTCCTAAAGATCACTATTCCATATCAATAGTGTTTGATAATCTTAAATGGTCATTTAAAGAACCTTGCTATCCTGGCGGTAGTAACGGGAAGGATTTTGGAGAAAGAAAATTTAGTGCTAAAAAATATAATAAACTAAAAATAAACAATATATTTTCTATTGAAACATCAGAAATGGGAATGAAGGTAGGTAATAATCACGATTATAGTTTAGACTCTCTATTATTAGAGATGGAATATTCCGGCACTCAAGAAAGATTATTCTATAGTTTCGATCATGGTAATAGTTATAGAGAAATCCGTTTCCCTAAAGGAACAGTAGAATCAATAATATTTAAATTACCATCCAATATCCAATTAAAAGATATGGTAGACAGAATATTATAGTCATTAATCTTGGAGAAGATATAATCAAGATTAATTTTTAAAAGATAATACCAATTTTCATCAGAAAAATGAATAGAATTTTTACTGTTAAAGGATATAAGGAAATCATGGGTATGTAGTGTAGGTAGGTAACTTTTTGCCTACACAGATTGCGATGAATGCTGATATCCGCGAGCGGAATCAATGCTCGGTCCGCCAAGTGTTCAACTGCCCCATCTTCCTCTTTCATCTCTTCCCTGTGTCTATCTCCCGCTTGGCTCCCCTCCTCTTATGGCTCTCTTGACGGCACCTGTTAAAGTTGTATGATACAACCTTAATAGTTGTACAGCGCACTACAACTATTAAGGTCCTCCGGATCAACATCATCCCTTCAGCACAACTTAGAGGAACACCCCATGCTTGGCATCCGCTACATCAAAGTCCAGCCGACCACCTACCTGCTGCAATACCGTCGTGGCAAACTCGTCCGCGAGGGCGCCGGGCTAGCCTTTTATTACTACGCACCGCTTTCCACTCTCGCCGCCGTACCGATTGCCAGTCGGGACACCGGCTTCATGCTCGAACTCGTTACTGCCGATTTCCAAACTGTCAGCGTGCAGGGCGAGATTTCCTTTCGCATTGATGCACCGCGGCGTGCCGCTGCCCTGCTTGATTACTCGCTGAACGCGCAGGGTGCTTACAACAGTCAAGATCCGCGCCGCCTGCCGGAGCGTGTCGTCGTGCAGGCCAAAGTCATCATCCAGCAGGCCATCCAACGCCTCAACCTGCGCGATGCCCTGCGTGCACCGTCTGACATCGCCCACACCGTGCATACCAAGTTAGGTGAACAGGCAGAAATACAAGCTCTCGGTCTCGCCATTCTAGGCGTGTCCATCATCGCCATCCATCCGACCAAAGATATTGCCCGTGCGCTGGAAGCCGAGGCGCGCGAAGCCAACCTGCAAGCGGCGGATGACGCCGTCTATCAGCGCCGCATGGCCGCCGTGCAGAATGAACGCGCCATCCGCCAAAATGAACTCGACACTGAAGTCGCCGTGGAAGAGAAACGCCGCCAGATTGAAGAGACTAAACTTGAGGCGAAGGCCGCGCTCGCCCGTCGTCAGCACGAAGTGGATAAGGCACATATAACGGCGGAAATTATCCTCGAGGAAGAGCGGCGCACTTACTTCGCCGTCCGTTCGGAAAATCTTCGTACCCGCGCCGATGCCGATGCCTACCGCTTGCACGCGTTTATGCGGGCACTGGAAAAGGTCGAGCCAAAAACGATCCAGCTGCTCACCGAGAGCGGCATGAATCCGGATCAGCTTATCGCCCAAGCCTTCGGCGATCTTGCCGCGCGTGCCGAGAAAATCGGCCAGCTCAGCATCAGCCCGGAATTGTTGCAAGGCCTGTTGCAGCCAAAACCGGAGAAAAAGCGCAATTGAGTCGCTAGGTCAACAGCCCCCCCCGATCGCCAGATAAGGGATTGGGGGGAAACCATTTGACTCGTCCCGCCTGACAAGTCATCAACCCGCATCCATCGCCATGAATAATCAGCCCCGCCGCGTCGTCCTCATTACCCGTCGCACCCGTCTCGCCGAACTCATCACCCGCCATAACACCTATGCCCAGGCACAGTTCTATCTCGAACACCTGGGTGCCGACTTCGCCGACTACCTGCGCGAAGACCGTGCCTACACCATAGCACTGCATAGCGTGACCGCCACCCTGCAACAATGGGGGCGCTATCAGCACATTGACCGCAGCCTGCTGCCGAACTACGCCTTCGCCGCCGATGACATCGTTATCGCCCTTGGTCAGGACGGACTCGTCGCCAACACCCTCAAATATCTCAGCGGTCAGCCGCTTATCGGCATCAACCCTGAACCGGCGCGTTACGATGGCATCCTGCTGCCTTTCGAAGCCGCCGCACTGCCGGACGTACTCGCGCAAACCGCTGCAGACAAACGCCCGCACAAAACCATCACCCTCGCCGAAGCCCGCCTCAGCGACGGGCAGAGCCTGCGCGCAGTGAACGATCTCTACATCGGCGTGCGCAGCCACACCTCGGCACGCTATGAAATCAACTACGGCGGGCAGTGCGAACAACAAAGCTCATCCGGCCTCATCATCAGCACCGGTCTCGGCTCGACCGCCTGGCTGAAAAGCATCATCACTGGTGCGCAAGCTATCGCGGAGGCAAACGGCGGCAAATCTTCTCCCCCCTACCAGCCACTGCCCTGGGACAGCAAAAAACTGCGCTTTGCCGTGCGCGAGCCCTTCCCCAGCCGCCATAGCAGTGCCAGCATCGTCTATGGCCACATCCAGCGCGACCGCCCGCTGCGCCTACGTTCACTGATGGCGGAAGACGGTGTTATCTTCTCAGACGGCATCGAAAGTGACTACCTACGCTTCGAGGCCGGTATCGAAGCCAGCATCACCCTTGCGGCAACGCACGGTATGCTGGTGCAGTGAAGGTACGAAAGCAGCGTGCCGATACCCGTCCCGGTTGTGTGAGGTGAAAAGACAGTACTTGATTCATCAACGGGCTTTTATCCTGCACGAGAGAGCGGAGAAAACAGAGCATCCGGCAAACCGATATAAAAAAGCCGCGCTATTTGCGCGGCACCTCAACAAGGAGATTATAATCAAAGAAGAATCTGGTGGGCCGTAAAGGGCTCGAACCTTTGACCAATTGATTAAGAGTCAACTGCTCTACCAACTGAGCTAACGGCCCGTGTGAAAGCGGTGGTGGGTCGTGAAGGATTCGAACCTTCGACCAATTGGTTAAAAGCCAACTGCTCTACCACTGAGCTAACGACCCGCAATGTATAAAGGATAAAGGGCAAACGGAAGATTAAATGGTGGGTCGTGAAGGATTCGAACCTTCGACCAATTGGTTAAAAGCCAACTGCTCTACCACTGAGCTAACGACCCGTGTTGTCCGTTTGAGGGCGCGCATTATGCCAAATTATTTTTTCGATGCAAGGCATTTGCGGCAATCTTTTGCTAGGTTTTTGTTTTTGCTGACACGGGGCTATATATCGTTGCGGCGGATACGGTAGCGGTAGAGGAGCTCTCCTTCATGGTCGACGGTATCCAGCCGTTCGCCGCCGTTTTTTTCGATGACTCGTGCCGAAGCGGGATTATCCACCGCGCACACCAGCAGTAATTCACGGAGACCGAGCGAGTCGCTGTATTGCAACGCGTGCGTCAGCATCCGGGTAGCGATACCCTGATTCCAACAAGCGGGATGGACACCGTAGCCGATATGGCCGCCGTAGGCACGCAGGTAATCGTTCAGCGTGTGACGCAGGTTAATCACACCAACCACGCGAGCGCTATCGTCATCCCAGGCAATCCAGTTGCTGTCCGCCACTTTGATGATGCCATTTGGCAGCTGTGTTCCCGCCGGGGCAGCGCAGGCAGCAAGCCAGGACGGAATGTCCGGAAAGAGGTCGAAATAGGCACCGTGCACAGGAATGCCAGCTGCTGCCAGTGCCTGCTGGTAGGCAAGCAAGGCAGCTTCATGGGCAAGGGTTGGGGTAATGATGCGGATGTGCATGGGCTTATTATCCTAACAGCGGGTGAATGCGGCGGATGTCGCGGCAGAGAGTCGGATACTCGGGTATGTCGTCCGGCGTGAGGTAACCGTGGCGAATGAGGTAGTCGATGACGACCACGGCGGAATTCAGCTTGAATTCTTCTGTTTCGCGTACAAGGCGGGCGACTTCGTCCAGCGGCAGGCAGAGGAATTCAGCAACTTCGCCGTCACGGTTTACGGGGCGAAAATCCGCTGGCAGATGCAAATCGTAGAGGTAGAGCAGATCAGCACGGATGCCGTTTTCCGTCTGTGCAGTGTAGCTGATGGTACCGACGGGTCGCGCCTGCCGCGCCAGGACTTCGGGAATAGCCGCCTCTTCGCCGCTTTCTTTGATGAGGTTGGCAAGGATACCGATGCCGTGCGGGATGCCGCCGGCGGCAATCTGGTCGAGTTTGCCCGGTTCGACGGATTTGCTTGCCGCGCGGCGGGCAATCCACATATGCGGCACGCCGTCGCGTTCGGTGATGCCGTTTGCATGTACGCCGTAACCGCAGACACCCAGCACCGGCGCGGCGGCACGTTCGATCAGGGCGCGGGCGGGATGATGCAGGCTGGCAAGTAGCGGCAGTTTTTCGTCCCGCCAGCCGCTGATGTAGCCGCTGCGATAGAGCGCGGCGGCGAGATTGGCGAGCAGACGGTTGCGGGCGGCGAAGTCGGCGGGGGCATCCCAGATGTAGCGCGCGCCCTCTTCGCGCAGAACGATACCGTGTGCGTGCAGGCGGGCAAGGTTGTGTTCCCAGATGAGGCCGACGGCGTCGCCGTCCAGAATAAGCGGGCGGTATTCGGCGAGGTTGGCGCTGTTGAGCTGTTGAATGCGGGTGAGGTAGGTCATGTCAGTTCTCTTGTGGACGGCGGGCATAGCGCTGCGCGAGGACGGCGCAGACCATCAGCTGAATCTGGTGGAAGAGCATCAGTGGCAACACCAGGATGCCGACGGTTGCAGGCGGAAAGAGGATGTTCGCCATCGGGATTCCGTTGGCGAGGCTTTTCTTCGAGCCGCAGAAGACAATGGTGATTTCATCTTCCTTGCTGAAACCGAGGGCGCGGGCGCTGTAAGTAGTGAAGACGAGGGCGATGGCGAGCAGCAGGCAGGAGACGACGGCGATAAGAATCAGCGTCGCCACGCTCACTTTACTCCAGATGCCTTCCAGTACCGCCTCGCTGAATGCGGTATAGACGACGAGCAAGATGGAAGACTGGTCGGTGATTTTAATCAGGCGGCGGTTCTTGCTGATCCAGTTGGCAAGCCATGGCCGCGAGAGATGACCGAGGACGAAGGGCAGCAGCAGTTGCAGCATGACCGCCTGCACCGAATGGAACAGATCCGTCTGCCCCTGCGCACTGAGGAGCAGGCCGACGAGGACGGGCGAGAGGAAGACGCCAAGCAGGCTGGATAGCGCGGCGCTGCACACGGCAGCGGCGATGTTGCCGCGCGCCACCGAGGTGAAGGCGATAGCGGATTGCACCGTAGCGGGCAGGGCGCAGAGATAGAGGAAGCCCTGGTAAATGTCAGGCGGGATGACGGACGGCGTCAGTGGGTACAAGGCGAGGCCGAGCAGCGGAAAGAGGATGAACGTCGTCGCCAGCACCAGACTGTGCAGCCGCCAGTGGCCGACACCGGCAAGAATGGCCTCGCGCGAGAGTTTGGCGCCGTGCATGAAAAACAGCAGGGCGATGGCGGCGGTGGTGAGGTGCTTGAAGAAGGTCTTACCGATGCCTTGTGCGGGAACAATTGTTGCGGCGAGCACCATCAGCAAAATCATCATGAGGAAAGGGTCGAGCCGCAGACGACGGATGGGATTCATGGGCAAGCGAGGGAATAAAGGGGGGCAGCTATTGTATAGCCGCGCCCCGCCGAAACCCATACGCATCACGGGCGCAGGCGTCGCTCCGCCCAATACACGAGCAGCAGCACCGGCACGCCGATCAGCGAGGTAATCATGAAAAAGGCGGGATAACCGACGGCGGTGACGATGCTGCCGGAGTAGCCGCCAAGCGTTTTCGGCAGGAGCGTCATCAGCGAACTGAAAATGGCGTACTGCACGGCGGTAAAGCGGATGCTGGTCAGCGACGACAGAAAGGCGACGAAGACCGAGCTGGCCAGCCCCGCCGCAAGATTGTCGAAACCGACCACGCCGTAGAGCAGCCAGTTATGACTGCGGAAAGCGGTGGCGACACCCGCCTGCACGGCGTGGATCACCCCTTCCAGCGGCGGCAATACGGGCAAACCCTGCACGGTGGCAAGTAGCGATTTGTCGCCGTACCAAGCCAGCAGAATGAAAAGCAGATTGGTGCCGACGGTGAGTAGCGCGCCGAGCATCATCATCCGCATCAGCGCGTAGCGCTGCGCCAGCATCCCGCCGAGGAAACCGCCCACCAGCGTCATCACCACGCCAAAAACCTTCACCGCACTGGCGATTTCCGTCTTGCTGTAGCCCAAGTCCTGATAGAACACGTTGCTGATGGCACCGGAAACAATATCCGTGCTGCGGTAAAGGCCGATGAGCGCCAGGAGCAACACCGCCACGCGCCCGTAGCGGCGGAAAAAGTCGGCGACCGGTTCCAGCCACGTCTGCCACGCCAGCTCACGACTGACCAGCCCCGCACGCACGCACACCGTACCGACCAAAGCCGCTGCCGCCAGTCCGCCGGTAAGACGCAGACTCTCGCGCAGAAAACCGCCGAGGACGCTGCTGGCGGCGGGCAGACCACTGAGCAGGCGGTAAACGGCAATCAGCACGACGACGGCAACGGCAAAGAGCGCAAGCAGGCGCAGATTATCGGCGACGGGACGCAGCGTGTTCACACCGCCGGAGGTCGGCGGTTCACGCAATATCAACGTCGTGGCGAGGCCGATACCCATCACCGCCGCCATGCAGAAATACGTCGCCCGCCAGGCGGCGTAATCATAATGCTGCATGGTCGAGCCGAACCAGGTCGCCAGCAGCAGTGCCCCCGCGCCGGAGACAATCATGCCGCAGCGGTAGCCCGCCGTGTAGGTCGCCGCCATCGCCGCCTGCATCGCGCTGTCGCCCGCCGCCGCTTCGATGCGGTAGGCGTCAATCACAATATCCTGCGTCGCCGCCGAAAAACCGAGGAGGACAGCGGCGAGCGCCATCAGCGACAGCGCTTCACTATCGGCGGGATTGATGAGCGCCATCAGGCAGATGGCAGCGATGACGACGCACTGTGCGGCGGCGAGCCAAGCCCGGCGTCGCCCGAGACGGCGGGTCAAGAGCGGCAGCGGCAAGGTATCGACCAGCGGCGACCAGATGAACTTGCAGGAATAGGCAAGCGCTGCCCAGCTAAAACGGGTCACCATGCCACGATCGACGCCCGCTTCATTCAGCCAGATAGAGAGGCTGGAAAAGATAAGAAGAAACGGCAGCCCTGCGGCAAAGCCGAGAAAAAAGAGGCTGATGGCGCGGCGGTCGGTGTAAATGGCGGCAGACTGGAAGAAGCGGGGAGTGGTCATGGGGAGCGGTTGGTCGGAAAAAGGTGGCAATCATAGACCTTCCCGCCGCTGGGTTCACCTGCTGAGGGGTTTCGGCGTTGTTGTCCCCTACCCGCTTCGACAAGAAAGCCCGCCCTGCGACACGGAATGCCGCCAAGCGGCGTGGTTGCTGGGTTCTGTCGCTTCACCTTTTATTTTGAGACGTTGCAGACAACGTCTCTACCTTCTTCTTTCTTCGTCGTATGGTAGTGCCAGCGGAAATGCCACCAAGCGACGTCAAGGCTGGGGGCGCCAAGCAGCCACCTAATGTCGCCACCCGCTTGCGGGGGGAGGTGTCCGAAGGACGGAGGGGGGGGAGCCGCCAAGCGGCGTCATTACCGGCCCCGTCAAGCGACGTGATTACTGGGTTTCGCACATGATGGGCTTCAGCCCATCATGATGAAGATGAAGCGGTGCTGTTGCGGCGGGCTGAAGCCCGCCCTACGTCCGCCAAGCGGGATAAAGGCTAAACGGGAAATAAAAAACGGCGGTTGCCCGCCGTTTCCGCTGTATCAAGCAGCCAATCAGTCCACCAGGATGCGCAGCATGCGGCGCAGCGGTTCTGCCGCGCCCCATAGCAACTGGTCGCCGACGGTGAAGGCGCTGATGTATTCCCCGCCCATCGCCAGTTTGCGCAGGCGGCCGACCGGTACGCTCAGGGTGCCGCTGACTTTGGCCGGGCTGAGTTCCTGCATGCTCGCTTCTTTTTCGTTGGGGACGACTTTCACCCAGTCGTTGTGTTTGGCGAGCAGTTGTTCGATTTCAGCAATCGGCAGGTCTTTTTTCAGTTTCAGGGTCAGCGCCTGGCTGTGGCAACGCATCGCGCCGACGCGGATGCAGAGGCCGTCCACCGGAATGGGGTTGGCACTGCGGCCCAGGATTTTGTTGCTTTCCACCCCGCCTTTCCATTCTTCTTTGGATTGGCCGTTGCCGAGGTCGGCGTCAATCCAGGGGATGAGGCTGCCAGCGAGCGGCACGCCAAAGTTGGCTTTGGGGTAGTCGTCGCTGCGCAGGGCGGCGCTGACTTTGCGGTCGATGTCGAGGATGGCGCTGTGCGCGTCAGCGAGTTCGCCCGCCACTTGTGCGTGTAGGTAGCCCATGCCGGCGAGCAGTTCGCGCATGTTTTTCGCACCCGCACCGGAGGCTGCCTGATAGGTCATGCTGGTTGCCCATTCGACGAGGTCGTTTTCAAAGAGGCCGCCGAGCGCCATCAGCATCAGGGAGACGGTGCAGTTACCGCCGATGAAGTCTTTTTTGCCGTCGCGGATGGCGGCGTCGATGACGTGGCGGTTGACCGGGTCAAGGATGATGACGGCGCGATCATCCATACGCAGGGCAGAGGCGGCGTCAATCCAGTAGCCGTCCCAGCCGCGCGCGCGCAGTTGCGGGTGGATGGCCTTGCTGTAATCGCCGCCCTGGCAGGTGAGGATGATGTCCATCGCCGCGAGTGCGTCGAGGTTGTGCGCATCTTGCAGGGTTTTGCCGCTGCCGGCAAAGGCGGGCGCCGCTTCACCCGCTTGCGAGGTGGAAAAGAGGGTGGTTTCGACGTGAGCGAAGTCGCCTTCTGCCTGCATCCGCTCTACGAGTACGGAGCCGACCATGCCGCGCCAGCCGACGATGCCGAGTTTTTTCATGGGGTGTTCCTCTAAATTTTGAATGGGAGCGGGGTTTTAACACTTTTGCCTACGGGCAGGCAAGCGGGGATTCAGGCGAGCCGCTTGAGGCAGGCGGTGAGCTGCTGCTGCACCAGGGTGCGGATGGTGCCGAGGTTGTCATCCGGCGCGGGAATGCGGATAAGCGGGATACCCGCCGCCGCCAGGACAATGTCCTTGATTTTGTCGTTGATGCGGGCGATGTCGCGGCTGAGGCCGTGGCCGCTGCCGTCGATTTCAATCACTACCAGCGGGCGCAGTTCGTGGTCGATGACAAGCAGATCCACCCGCTTGCTATTCACCGCCCAATAGGCACGACGGTCTTTGCTTTGCAGGATTTCGCCGAGGCTGACTTGCAGGAGGACTTGTTCGTTACGGCGGCGTTTTTGCACGATGTCAACAGCGGTCTGGTAGGCGGCTTTTTCGAGACGGTTGGTGAGCGGCTTCGCCTGAAAGGGCGCACCGCGTACCGCTTGCAGGTGCTCGCGGGCGCGTTGCAGGATGGGGTTGTTCTTGTCACTTTTTTGCCGCTGACGGCGACGCAGGCGAATGATGCCGAGGATGAGCAGCGTCGCGATGATAAAGAGGGCGACACCGATGAGACGGTTATGCGGCATGGTTCAGGGCAGGTGCTGCGCTTTGAGAGCGAGGGTGGCGAAGGGAATGATGGTGATGAGGGCAAAGAGGCTGAAGGCGCCGAGCAAGGCGTAATGGCCGCCGATGGCGAGGCCGAGCAGGTTGTCGTGCCCGGCGGTGACGCCGATGATGAGGATGGGGATGTAGAGCGGCACGACGATAAGGAAGCGCAGGAAGGTACCGTGCGTTTGCGCAAGCGTCAGCACGGCGCCGAGCGCGCCGATGAGCAGCAGCGGCAGGCTGCCGAGGGCGAGCAGTGCAGCGGTGGCAGGGATGTTTGCGGCGGGGATGTGCAGCATCAGCGCGAGTAGCGGCAGGATGGCAAGGAGCGGCAGGGTGAAACGCAGCCAGGCGGCGGCGAGTTTGGCGGGCAGGAGTAGCCACAGGTCGGGCAGGTGGAGGCGATCCTGACTGAGGGTGCCGTCGGCGTAATCGGCGGCGAAGAGTTGTTCGCCGGCAAGCAGAGCGGCGAGCAAGAGCGCAATCCACAGCGCGGCAGGAGCGATGCGCAGCAGGGTGTCGTTATCCGCACCGCTTGCGAGCGGGAAGAGGATGATAGTGAGGGTGTAGAAGAGAAGCGGTTGCAGGATGGTCTGCGGGTTGCGCAGGCTGGTGTGCAGTTCGCGGCGGATGAGGGTGGCAAGCATGAGGCAGGCGGTGATAACGGGGCGCGCAAGGATATACCCAGCGCACGGTGTGTGTCATACGCTTTTTGCCGCCGGTTTGTTATCGCGCCGTTTCGCGGCATAATGTCGCCGCGACTTTGTCGCTCAATCCATAAACATCAAGGAGTTAACGGATGAAATTGCAAACCCTCGGACTGAGTATCACCACCGCCCTCTTGCTGGCTGCTTGCGGCGGCGGCGGCAGCGACAACAACACCCCGGCTGACCCGCAAAAGCCCTCCAACCCACAAAAGCCCTCTACTCCGCAAAAGCCTACCACCCCGCCACCGGGCGACAACAACGTCAGCGGCGCGTATAAAGGCAACGTCTTCGTGGTGCCGGTCGGCTCCATGCCGGGCAGCCTCGCCGATGCCAGAGCGACCGGCAGCAATAATCTCGCTGTCCTGAACGCCAATGGCAAAGGGTTTCCCCTGCAACCGAACAATATCTTCTCCGGCAGCACGACCAGTCTAAAAGGCAATATCACCATCAACGGCCAAAGCTACAAGCTCTTCATCGTCAGCGGCAGTAACTACGCCAACAGCAAATTTGGCTACCTCAACGACGGCAACAATGACTACATATTCAGTCAGGGTGCCTATACCACCAATATGCCGACCAGCGGCACGGTTACCTACCAAGGGGATGCCGCCGTCGGTCGCTCCGCTGTCGCCAATACCGCTGTTTCCAATTTCACGGCTGATTTTGGTAAAAAAACCCTCACCGGCAGTATCACGCAGGCAGCGAGAAGCGATGTGCAGTTCCAACCGGTTAACATCAACGCCACCATCAACGGCAACGCTTTCAGCACGGCGGATAATGCCACCGTCAGAAGCACCGGGCACTTCTACGGCGACAACGCCCGCGAAGTCGGCGGTGTCTTCCATGACAGCAGCCAATCGCTGGTGGGTAGCTTCGGCGCCATCCGCAGCAATTAATACCAACCCCCGGAAAATAATCTGAGAGTGTTGGCGCGTCTCGCCGTACTAGTTGTACTGTCTTCGCCACACCGCCTTCTCACCTTATTTCCGGGATTGGCATACGCGCTTACCGCGTAACGGCAAAAAGGGCTGCATTGCAGCCCTTTTTCATTGGCGGGGAGCCGCACCACCGCCCTACCCTGCCCCCGCGTTTTGCTATGATGACGCGGCTTTTTTGAGGAGATATTTATGTTCAAGCCGCAACTGGTCTTTTTTGATATTGACGACACCCTGTTCCGCAAGTGGAAAAACTTCCTGCCCGAATCGGTGCTACCCGCCTTTCAGGCGCTGCATGAAGCAGGCGTGATGGTGGCGATCGCCACCGGTCGCAGCCCCTGTGCCATTCCCACCAAGGTGCAGGCGGTGATAGAGGCGGTCGGCCTTGACGTGCTGGTGTCCATCAATGGTCAGTTCAACCGTTTTCGCGGTGAGACCATCGCCTCGCATCCCATCGATCCCGCCGATATTGCCGAGGTCATCCGCATCTGCCGCGCCCATGACTGGGACTACGGCTTTATCTCGGAAGAAAAAATGGCGCTCTCCTCCGACCGCCAGCGCGTGCACGATTCGCTCTACGGTACGGTGCCGTATGAGACCGACCCGGATTATTGGCAGCGCCACCCCATCTATCAGATGAACGTCTTTATCACCGCCGAGGAAGAAGCTGCATTCGCCGCTGGCGGCATCTTGCAGCGCGGTTATCAGATGATCCGCTGGCATCCGCTCGCCGTTGATTTATTGCACGCAGACGGCAGCAAGGCGCGCGGCATCCGCGAAGTCTGCGCGGTACTTGATATACCGCTGGCGCAGGTGATGGCCTTCGGCGACGAACTGAACGACCTGGAAATGTTCAAAACCGTCGGTTTCGGCGTGGCGATGAGCGACGGACGCGAAGAATTGAAGGCGCTGGCTAAATATGTGACCACCACAGTTGAGGATCACGGCGTCTTTAACGCGCTGGTGCAGCTCGGCGTGATTGACCGCAAGCCCTGGGGGGCCGCATGACACCCAAAATCATCTTCTTCGACATCGATGAGACGCTCTACCGCAAGGCGACGAATTACCTGCCGGAATCCACCGCCCGCGCCATCCGCGCCCTGAAAGCACGTGGCATCATCCCGGCAATCGCCACAGGCCGTACGCTTGCTGCGCTGCCGGACAAGGTGCGCGCCCTGGCGGACGCCGAAGGCATCGAGCTTTTCGTCACCATCAACGGCCAGTACAACGCCTTTCGCGGCGAACCCATCGCCTGCAACCCGATGAGTCTCGCCGAAATCGAGCGTTTCACTGCGCTTTTCCGCCGCCACGGCTGGGATTACACCTTCGTCGGCGCGGAAAAAATGGCGTCATCGAGCAGCAATCCGCGCGTCAACGAAGCGCTGGCGGGCATCGGTCCGTATATCGTTGATCCTGATTACTACCGGCACCAACCGGTGTACCAATTCCTGCTCTACATCGACCCCGCCGAAGAAACGACGCTGAATGACAGCGGCGAGCTGGGCCGCGAATATCACGCCATGCGCTGGCATCCGTTTTCTGTGGACCTCCTGCACGCTGAAGGCAGCAAGGCGCGCGGCATCCGCAGCGTCTGCGCTGCGCTGGGCGTGCCGCTTGCCGAGACGATGGCCTTCGGCGACGGCCTGAACGACGTGGAAATGTTCAAGACCGTCGGTTTTGGTGTGGCCATGGGCGACGCTGTGCCGGAACTGCGCGCCGTTGCCCAAATGCAAACCGGCACCG
>ERZ772772.360-NODE-360-length-28268-cov-3.826392_pt1 | contig 28268 bp, 20 predicted proteins | sample MGYA00511484_ERZ772772 | MGnify/ENA primary metagenome ERZ772772 (study PRJEB29015, sample SAMEA2737913) | human oral metagenome | biome: human oral; feature: human-associated habitat; material: dental | place: China | collected 2088 ... | reverse complement strand
CCACGGCCACGATGTCCTTGATCAGCGGCGCGGTGATCTTGCCGTCGGGGCGCACGGGCACCTTCACCGACAGGTCGGGGTTGCGCCAGACCTTGATGTCCAGCTCGTCACCCGGGCCGATCTGGTAGATGTAGTTGTGCTTGGGCGCCTTGTCGGGAGCAGGCGGCAGACCGCCAGTACGGATGGCGGCACAGCCGGCCAGAAAACTGGCCAGTGCCAGAACAAACAGGAAGCGGATCGTGGACATGGCAAAAAGGGTCGTTTGTGTTGCAGATCGGTCCAGAAGCACTGCCGCACAGCCCCGGGCAGTCACCGGACCGGCGTGTCTGTCGAAAACAGCCGCCGGGCCGATACTCTAGCCTGCAGACGGGGCGTGATTCCAACAGAATGATCAGGCCAATGTGACCTATGGCCGTAACTTTTGATTTAAGCATGTATCTCTATGTTAATAAGTAATGAATCCCATCGCCTTGTAAACCGCATGCTTTCGGCTTTTTCGTCAAGCGGCTGAATCCCGGGCCGTTGTTCTCTGCTTACAGGTACTGTTTACAGGTGTCGCGGTTTTGCGTCAGTGTCGAAATTGATTACGGATGAAGTGTGGTGAAACGGGGGGGCGTCAGCCGCTGGTCCGTGCGGATGGCGTCAGGCGGCACAACGGGTGGGATTGTCCATGCGTTCTGGTGTTGTCAGGCGGCACGACGGGTGGGATTGCCCATGCGTTCTGGCGTCGTCAGGCGGCACTGCGGGCAGGATCGCCCATTCGTTCGGCACCGTGGGGGCGGGATTGCTCCTTCGGTCAGCGTCGTGGGCAGGGCAGTCCCGCCATGTCCATCGCGGCTCTGCCCGGATGGCCCGGGGCCGGTATCATCGCGCCATGCCAGAGGGCGGTGAGGAGCTTTGCGTGAGTCAGGAAGAGAAGGTAGGCACTGTGCCGAACGGAGACGGTAGCGGGAAACAGGACCACCCGGTGCGTCGTGCCGCGGCGGACGACTTTGCAACCTACGAGCGCTTCAGCCGGGCCGACTGGGCCGGGCTGCGCTCCAGCACGCCGCTCACGCTGTCCGAGCCCGAGCTGATCGCCCTGCGCGGGGTCAACGACGAGGTGTCGCTGCAGGAGGTGGTGGATATCTACCTGCCGCTGTCGCGGCTGCTCAACCTGCACTTCCGGTCGGCCCAGGCGCTGTCGGGGGTGCGCGACGACTTTCTCGGCCGGCTGGTGGGGGTGCGTCCCTACGTCATCGGCATTGCCGGCAGCGTGGCGGTGGGCAAGAGCACCTTTGCCCGGGTGCTGCAGGCGCTGATGGCCCGCTGGCCGGACCATCCCCGGGTGGCCCTGGTCACCACCGACGGCTTTCTGCATCCCAACAGCGTGCTGCAGGCGCGCGGGCTGATGAAGCGCAAGGGCTTTCCGCAGAGCTACGACCGCCGGCGGATGATCGCCTTCCTGGCTGCCCTGAAGGCGGGCAAGGCGGTGGTGGAGGCACCGGTGTACTCGCACCAGGCCTACGACATCCTGCCCAATGTCGTGCAGCGGGTAGAGCAGCCCGACGTGCTGATCTTCGAGGGGCTCAACGTGCTGCAGACCTGGGGAGCCGAGCGGGGGGCCGGCGCGCCGCGGGCCAATGTTACCGTGTCGGATTTCTTCGACTTCTCCATCTACGTCGATGCCGAAGAATCCGATATCGAACGGTGGTACCAGCGGCGTTTCCTGTCGCTGCAGCAGACCGTGTTCCGCCGGCCGGACTCCTACTTCCATCACTACCGGGACCTGACCGAGGCCGAGGCCCTGCAGATGGCCAGCGACATCTGGCGGGAGATCAACCTGCGCAACCTGCGCGAGAACATCGCCCCCACCCGCGAACGGGCCAATCTGGTGGTGCGCAAGCAGGCCGACCACCGGGTGGGGGAGATTCTGCTGCGCATGATCTGATGCACGTCGCCATGACGGGCACCATGACGCGGCGTGCTGCCGGTTGCCCTGCCCGTGCACGGCGCCCCGTCAGCACAGGGCTGGGGCCAGTGCGGGACTTTTAGCCGGCCAGGCTGCCGGTGGCGGCGGCAGGCGTGATGGCACCATTGTCGTCGCGTGCAAACCGTAGCCGGCGCGGGTAGGCAAAGATGTCGTCCAGAATGCCGGCCTCGATGCGCTTCTGCTGGTTCTGCCACCAGGCCGGGTCCAGCAGCTCGGCGTGGTATTTCAGGAAGGGTTTGCGTATCCGCGGGTTGCCCAGCAGGAAGGTTTCGAACTCTTCCGGAAACACGTCGTTGGGGGCCACCGGGTACCAGGGTTCGGAGGCCATCTCGTCTTCGGGGGTGCGCGGCTCGGGTACCTTGCGGAAATTGCATTCCGTCAGGTAGACCACTTCGTCGTAGTCGTAGAACACCACCCGGTTCTGGCGGGTCACGCCGAAGTTCTTGTACAGCATGTCGCCGGGGAAGATGTTGGCCGACACCATGTTGCGGATGGCCATGCCGTACTGGTTCACGGCGTGCTCCCGTTCGGCCTCGGAGGCGGTTTCCAGATAGAGGTTGAGCGGTGTCATCCGGCGCTCGATGTAGAGGTGGCGGATGATGATGCGGTCGCCCTCGTCGGTCAGCAGGGAAGGCGCCGTCTGCTGCAGCTCGGCCAGCAGTTCCGGCGAGAGCCGGTTTCGGGGGAAGGGCACATCCGAATATTCCCACGAATCGGCCATCCGACCGGCCCGGTCGTGGTTCTTGACCAGCTGGTAGCGGTCCTCGATGTATTCGCGGGTGATGTCCTTGCGGCGCACATCCTTGATGTACTTGAACACGAACGGGAACGAGGGCAGCGTGAACACGCCCATCACCAGCCCCTTGATGCCGGGCGCGATGATGAAGGCGTCGGTCGATTCGTGCAGGTGCTGCAGCAGGTCGCGGAAAAACAGTGTCTTGCCCTGCTTGTGCAGGCCCAGCATGGTGTACAGCTCGGATTCGGGCTTGGTGGGCATCAACGTGCGCAGAAAGCGTACATAGGCCGAGGGCACGGCCATGTCCACCATGAAATACGCCCGCGAGAAATTGAACAGCCCCTCGATGTGATCGTGCTGGTGCAGCACCGTGTCGATGAACACATGCCCACGGGAGTCGCGCAGCAGCGGCAGGGCGAAGGGCTGCACCTCGCCGTCATTGATGATCCGGCCGATCAGGTAGGCGCCCTTGTTGCGGAAAAAGAGCGAACGCAGCACGTGTACCTGGCAGTCCATGCCCCGGTACGTGTCCGGGCCGAACAGACCGGGGGCGGCGTTCACCACCTGCTGCAGGTCCGATTCGATGTCCTGGTAGCCGCAGGCCAGGCCCAGGTCGATGATCACCTGCCGCAGCACCTGCTTCCAGGGGGACGTGCCGGGGTAGTAGACCCGGAAGGAGGGGGGCGTGGCGTCCAGGTGCTCGGTGGACACGGCCGGGCGCACGAAAATGAAGTCGTTGTGGAAATACTGCCGGTGCAGCAGCCGGGTGCTGACCGTGTTGAAGAAGGACTCGGCCAGTTCGGGCTGCTGGTGCCCGGCCAGCAGCAGCACGTAATACTGCTTGACCTCCGCCCAGGTGTCGTCGGCCAGGTTGTCGGTGTCGAACTGGCTGCGCAGGTTTTCCACGGCCTCGCGCACCCGCTGGTCGTAGAAGGTGATCCGCTCGGAGGCCAGCCGGCGCATGGTGTGCCAGGCCGCATTCTCGAAACACGCCTTGGCCTGCTGGGCGTTGTAGCGAAAGAGCGCATAGTGCCGGTTGAAGCCGGCCAGCATGGTGCGGGCCAGGGTGGCCGGCAGGCTGTCGGCATCGAGGGTGCCGGGCGGTGCCGCGGGGGGCAGGGGGGGATGGGGCAGGGCGTCTTCGTACATGCCTTCCATCTTAAACGCCGCCCGGCCATGACAGGCCCGGGCTGCGGGCAAACCCTGATGCATGGTGCGTGTCATGGACGTCATTCGTCCTCGCGGGCGTCCATGACACGCGCGAACACGTACTGAGGGGGCGTCCTGCCCATGGGTGTCGTCCGGATTCCGGATTTTTCCTGACTGGCGCAACACTGCGGGTTTTGGCGAACCGATCGGGCGGCAACGGCCGGGCACGCCGCGGGATGACGGCAGCCGTTGCCGCTGGTAGGCGCGGGAAGGCCGCAAGTCGGGCAGGGGCAGGCAGCCTGCGGGCGCAGGCAGATACTGCCGGCTCTGGTTGCGCCGTCTCCCGCTTCGGGCCGCAGGGCGCACTCCCTGGAGCAGGTGTACCCCATGCGAACCGAACATCCCTTCCGACTGATTACCCGTTCCGATTTCGATGGCCTGGTCAGCGCGGCCATGCTGCGTGACATTGGTGTGGTCGATTCCGTCATGTTTGTGCACCCCAAGGATGTGCAGGATGGGAAGGTGCCGGTCGGCCGCCACGACATGCTGGTCAACCTGCCCTATGTGGCCACGGCCGGCCAGGTGTTCGACTATCAGGCCCCGGGCGCACGCACGCTGCCCCGTGTGGGCTACAGCAACCTCGTCATGGGGGTGGGCGAGCGCTCGGTGTCGCGGGTCATTCATGACCACTTCGGGGGCGAGGCGCGTTTTCCGCATTTTTCCGCCGCCATGCTGGCAGCGGCCGACAAGGCCGGCAGTGCTGCCTATACGCTGGCCGATGTGCTGCATCCGCGCGACTGGACACTGCTGGGCTTTCTGTGCGACCCGCGTACCGGTCTGGGCCGTTTTCACGATTTCCGCATCTCCAACCTGCAGCTGATGATGATGCTGGTGGATGCCTGCCGTTCGATGGACATCGACCGCATCCTGGCCCTGCCGGACGTGGCCGAGCGCGTGCGCTGCTATCACGAGCACGAGTCCCGTGCCATCGAGCAGCTGCGCCGCTGTGCGTACATGCAGGGCGACGTGGTGGTGCTGGACCTGCGCAACGAAAAGACCATCTACGCCGCCAACCGCTTCCTGGTCTATGCGCTGTTCCCTAACGCCACGATGTCGCTGCACATCATGTGGGGCCGCGAGAAGGCCAACACCGTGTTTGCGCTGGGCCGGTCGATCTTCAACACGACGTCCCGCGTGGACATCGGCAGCCTGTGCACCCGCTATGGCGGGGGCGGTCACGAGTATGCCGGTACCTGCCAGATCGGCAACGACTGGGCCAACCAGCGTCTGGACGAGGTGCTGGCCCGCATCGAACAGGAAAGCCGTCGCACGACAGCTCCAGCCGCGCCGGCAGATGCCGCCGTATGAAGGTGCTGGCGCGACTGTAGCGTCATGCCGCGATCGACGCTGCCTCCCGGCATTGTCGTGTGAGGGGGCCGTGATTTTTGGTCGCGGTTTTTTCATGGGATCCCGCGGTACGGGTGTGCGGTAACGAACGGATTCGTGATGCGTGCCCGGGGCCGTAGGGCTCCGCCCACGATGGCATTGCAAGGGGGTATGCCGTGCACAGACACATGAAGCTCAGCCTGCTGGCAGCCGCCATCGGCGCCATGATGACGCCCGCCTGGGCACACACCCAGGATGGGGCGGATTCCGGCGGCACTGGGGAACTCATGGCCGGGCCGGAGGCTGCTGCAGGCATTCCCGTCCTGACGGGCCCCGCCGTCACGACAATTTCTCCCACCGGGGGGAACTTCATGATGGCCAGCACACGGGGAATTTTTCCGGGGAGCGGATGCTGACGGGGGTCGATGCCGTACCCGTGCCGCTGTGGCCGTCGCGTGCCCTGCCGCCGATGCAGAACCTGCGCAGCGTGGGCCTGTACGAAATTGCGCCGGTGGACCCGATAGGCGATGGCATGGGAGGCGTACCCGAGGCCCACGCCGTCAACCGTTTCCTGCGTCGTCACCTCGATACTTCCGATGGCGCCCGTCTGCTGACCGACCTGCCGGAAGTGCACCTGCAGGGGGCGGGCGGCCTGTCGTCGCTGCCGCTCATCCGGGGCCTGGGGGCTGAGCGCCTGCGGCTGGTGATCGATGACCAGGACGTGACCGGCGTGCCCGTGCGGGCACTGAACCCGGTCCTGTCCCATCTGGACCCGCAGCGCGTGCGCCGGCTCTACGCCTGGCCCGGGGTGGCGCCGGTCAGCGTGGGCGGTGACAGCATCGGCGGTGGCATCGTCATCGAAACCGCCGGTCCACGCTTTGCCGATGGCCCCAGTGCCCCGCTGTCCGGTGGTCATTGGGGGGCCCACTACCGCACCAACGGTCAGGGCATCGATTTTCTGTACGGGGCCTACTATGCCACCGACGCGCTCGGCCTGCGCTACCAGGGCGGCTGGGCCCGCTCGCAGAATGTCCGGGCGGGCGGCAACTTCAAGGCCGCCGGGGCCGGCCGTGACGGCAACCCGGTGCTGCGTGCCGATGAAATCGGCTCCAGCAGCTTCCGCGCCCAGCATCACCAGCTGGCGGCTGCCTGGACGGCCGGCACGCACATGCTGGAAGCCGAGATCGGCTGGGAAAGTGTGCCCTTCCAGGGGCTGCCCACCCAGCGGCTGGACCTCACCGACAGCGAAGCCGGCATGGCCGGCCTGCGCTACCGTGGCATGTATGGCTGGGGCGACCTGAAAGCCCGCGTCTGGCACCAGCGCATCCGCAATCATCTGGATACCGGCCGTGATCGCGCCCTGCGCACCGATGGCCTGCGTGCCCGCAACGAAGGCACCACCGACGGTGTGCGCGTGCAGGCCGACGTGATGCAGGGCAACCGTGACATCCTGCGCCTGGGTGTGGAGGGTCTGTCCGAAAAACAGGATACCGGCTGGCAGACTGCCGCCCGGAACACCGTCTGGACCCTCGACGACGGCCGGCGCGAACGCGTGGGCGGTTTTGCCGAGTGGGAGCGCAACTGGAATGCCGACTGGAGCACGCTGGTCGGGGTACGCTACACCCGGGTGAGTACCCGCGCCGGTGCCGTCAGCGCCACGGGGCCGCTGGATGGCTGGGCCACCGATGCCGCCGCCTTCAACGCCGCTGCCCGCGAGACCACCGACAACCACGGTGACTTCTCCGCCCTGGCCAGTTACGCGCCACGCATGGGCCATCGCTACGAACTGGGCCTTGCCCGCGCCACCCGTTCGCCCAGCCTGGCCGAACGCTACGGCTGGTCCACCAGTGCACTGGCCGCGGGTGTGGCCGGACTGCCGGGCGATGGCAATGGTTTCGTCGGCAACCCGGCCCTGAAGCCCGAAGTGGCCAACACCATCAGCGCCACCGCCAGCTGGGAAGACCCGACCGGACCGATGCGCTGGGGGATGAGCGTGACCGCCTGGGCCTCCCGCATCCGCAACCACGTGGATGTGGCGCGCTGCGTGGAAGACCAGTGTGGCCGTGGCAATGCCGACGCCACCGGCCGGTTCGTGATGCTGCGTGCCGTCAACCAGAATGCCAGCACCCACGGGATGGACCTGCGCGTCCATCGTGGCCTGGGCGACCGGAAAATACTGGGTGATGCCTTCGTCGTGCACGGCCAGCTGTCGTGGATGCGCGGCCGCAACGACGTGACCGACGACAACCTGTACGGGGTCATGCCGGGCCGCCTGCGTCTGGCCCTGGAAATGAACTGGTCCGACGACCGCCTGGGTCTGCGCAACACCCTCGAATGGGAGGGGGTGCAGCCCAGAAAGCGGCTGTCCGCCGTGCGCAACGAAGTCCGTACGCCGGGCTATGGCCTGATCCACTGGCGCAACCGTCTCATCATCGGCATGGTGGGGCTGGATTTTGGCATCGAGAACCTGCTCGACCGCCGCTACACGCTGACCGGGGGTGAAGCCTGGGTCGGCCAGGGCAACACCACGACACTCAACAGCGCGCCCTGGGGCGTGGCCATGCCCGGACCGGGACGCACGTACATGGTGGGGCTGACCTACCGGTTCTGAGGCAGTCCGGCTGGCGGGAGCCAGGAAGGGGCTGCGGGATTTTTGCAGAGACATCCGGCGCCGGGGCGAATGGCCCCTGCCCGGCCGTGCCTGCCCGTCCTCAGAGGTCTCCCGCGCGGGGACGCATGAATTCATGAATCCCTCCAGGGGGTGAACGCGATTCGGCGGATCCAGTGACCGTGTATTTCGGTTTACGGGAACAATGGTTCCGACCGTGGGTCGGGGGAAGCGTGGGTCGGGGGAATAAATGAACCACGATTCAGTAACGGCGAAAACCGCTGGATCGTGGTCCGGTCGTGGTTTGAAAAAGACGGCGACCGTACACGCGTCATGCTGGTTACAGCCCGGAAATGCCCATTTTGCTGGGCAAACTGGTTCGGTTTCGTCGAAACCGGGTCGCTAAATTGATATCCATCAAATCTGCACCGACAGCTGCGCAAATATCGGTTTTTGATACAGACCATTTGCCAGTTTGGTCATGAATTTCATCGGTGCGCTGTATATAATGAAAAGAAGCAAAGTACCGGTCTGCGCCCGGTGCGCATTCGATGTGCCAGCGCAGGGTCGGTATCAGGGCATGTTCATGCGCGCTCTGGCGCGTGTCGTGAACATGCTCCAAGGGTAATCCCTGATCTCGCGGCCGCTGCACCTGCATCGGCCGTGCCCGTGACAGGGGTTCCCGAGGGGACACACGGCGGCCGTGCATCTGCCCAGGGGGCACGCGGTTTCGCCTTCAATACAGGTACCGACATGCGGCATTGCAGCAACCGTCATCGCTGGCTGGCCCGGCTGACCTTCCGGTTCTTTCCTGTTCTGTCTTTTTCCCGTTTTCTGCCATGGGGCCGCCTGCGTGCGCGGGTGTTCCTGGCAAGCCTGTGCGCACCTGCGCAGTTTCCCGTTCATGTCGTCGCGCGACGGCATGGCTGTCTGACGATGCTGCCCCGCGTGGCAGGGCGGTCAGCCTTGCCTGCGTGGGGCCTCGTCGGCACACGGCTGCGGCCAGCGCGGGCGCGAACGCGTTCATGACACGCACTGGTGTGCGTGGCCCATGTGTTTTCTGGTTTCTCTGATGCCTTTCCTTTCCCTTTTCGAGCAAGGAGTTTTCCGATGAAACGCTTTTCCAGAACCCCCGTCTGCGCCGGTGTGCTGCTGGCCTGTGCCGTTGGCCTGGCTGCCTGTGGAGGCAGCAGCGGTGGCAGCAGCACGCCCGGTACCAATAGTGGCGGATCGGGCAGTACCGCCTGGCAGACCAATGCCAATGGTGACGTGGCCCTGAAGTTTGCTGCCTACAATGGTGGCGAAAAAATCTCCTGCGCCAACTCGCTGGCCCTGGGCACCAAGCTGCGCAGCGTCAAGATGGAGGACTTCCGCTTCTACATCGCCAATGTCAACCTGATCAGGGCCGATGGCACGAAGGTACCGCTCAAGCTCAAGCAGGCCAACGACTACAACTACACCAGCACCGACGGCAACACCACGCTGAGTCTCATCGACCTGGAGCAGAAAGGCGTGGGCGAGTGTGATGGCACGGTCGAGACCAACGACACCATCGAGGGTACCGTGGCGGCAGGCTCCTACACCGGCGTGGAAATGACGGTGGGTGTGCCGTTCGAGCTGAATCACCTCAACACGGCCGACGCTTCCACCCCGCGGCTGCTGCAGAATTCCGTGCACCCGGGCATGTCGTGGAACTGGCGGGGTGGCCGCAAGTTCACCAAAATCGAATTCGGCCAGAACACGGCGGCCGACCCCACCCCGTGGGAATCGGCCGATGTGGAGAACGGCAAGGCCGACGACGGCGAAATCCGCATGCACCTGGGCTCCACCGGCTGTGTGGGCGACCCGGCCAATGGCACGCCCATTTCGTCCTGCAAGGCACCGAACCGCCTGACGGTCACGCTCAACGGTTTCGATCCCACCAAACAGGTGGTGGCCTTCGATGCCCACGCGCTCTTCAACTATGACATTGCCAGCAAGGCCGAAGGGGCCGGTGGCTGCATGTCGGGGGCAACCTCGGCCGGCTGCGCCAAGCCGTTCGAATTCCTCGCGCTGGACTGGAAGGCCGATGGCAGCGGTACGGGCCTGCCCGTGGCCGGCAAGACGCAGAGCGTGCTGAAGGCCGTCAACGGCCAGTAAACGGAGGGACGGACGGTGGACGGGCAGCAGACGCCGGGTGTCTGGCAGGTGGTGGGGCGCTGGTTGCCCCGTATGACCATGGCGCTGGGCGTGGTGGCTGCCCTGGCCGTGCTGGGGGGCTGCGGGGGTTCCTCCGGCGGCAGCCCGCCGGCGCAAAATGGCAGTGGCAGTGGCAGTGGCGGCCAGAATGCCACGCCGCGCGGCACGCCCACCGTATTCAACTGGAATTACCCGGCCTATACCGCGCCCGATGCCTGGGTGTGGAACCTGCCGCCGCACATGCCGCCGCCGCGCGTGCCGGCCGACAACCCCATGAACGAGGCCAAGGTGGCGCTGGGCCGCTACCTCTTTTACGACAAACGCATGTCGGGCGACGGCACGCTGTCGTGTGGGGGCTGTCACGAGCAGGCCAGGGCCTTTGCCGATGGCAAGGACCGCCCCACCGGCATTACCGGCCAGAAGCATCCGCGCAATGCCATGGGGCTGGGCAACGTGGCGTATCACGCCACGCAGACGTGGGCCAATCCATCGCTGCTGACGCTGGAGCGGCAGATTCCCAACCCGGTATTCGGCACCGAGCCGGTGGAAATGGGCGTGAACGATGGCAACGTCGACCAGGTCATGAAGCGGCTGGCCGGGGCGAAGGATGTGGACTACGCCACCCGCTTTGCGCAGGCCTTCCCCGATGCGCAGGGCGACCCCATTACCTGGGAACATGCCCTCAAGGCCATCAGCGCCTTCGAGCGTACCTTCATCACGGCCGACAGCCGCTACGACCGCTATCTGCAGGGCAGGGACACGCTGAGCGCACAGGAGCTGCACGGCAAACAGGTGTTCGAGCAGGCGCAGTGCAGCGCCTGTCATGCGGCGCCCAATTTCGATGACCAGTTCATGTCGGCACAGACCACGTCGCTGGTCGTGCGCTATCACAACATCGGCCTCTACAACCTGGAAGGCCGTGGTGCCTATCCGAAGGACAACAGTGGTGCCGAGGAAATCACCGGCAATCCGGCCGACATGGGCGCCTTCCGTGTGCCCAGCCTGCGCAATGTGGCGGTGACCGGCCCCTACATGCACGATGGCTCGGTAGCCACGCTGGAAGAGGCCGTGCGTATCATGGCGGGCGGTGGCCGCAATGTCGAAAGTGGCCGCAACAAGGGGGATGGCCGGGCCAATCCGTTCAAGGATCCGCTGGTGCAGGACCGCGGCCTCTCCGATCAGGATGTGGCCGATCTGCTGGCCTTTCTCCACACGCTGACGGACGAGCGTTTTCTGAAGGATCCGGCGTTTTCCGATCCGTTTGCCACGCAAAAACAATGACAGGACCAAAGCGATGAACAGAAGAATGAGGGTCAATGTGCTGGCAGCCGCCATTGGCATGGTGCTGGCGCCTGCGGGGGCACAGCAGCCGGCGCAGGATCACCCACCTGTCATGCCGGACTGGGCGGCTCCCGCCACCCGCCTGCCTTCGGTGAACGTGCGTGGCCTGCGTCTGTTCGATACCAGCCAGGAGGCATCGGCCCCCGGTGCCGATGCCCCGGAAGCCAGCCGCATGAGCCGGCGACGCGCGTCCTCACCCGACACCAGCAGCCTGCTGAAGGATATTCCCGGCGTGGAGGTGTACGGGGCCGGTGGCGTGTCAGGCCTGCCCGTCATTCATGGGCTGGCCGACGAGCGCCTGCGCCTGACGGTGGACGACATGGACCTGCTGGCCGCGTGTGCCAACCACATGAACCCGGCGCTGTCGTACATCGACCCGGCCAAGGTGGAGAGCGTGCGTGTGTATGCCGGTATTTCGCCGGTGAGTGTGGGCGGTGACAGCATTGGCGGCAGCATTCAGGTGGAATCGGCCCCGCCGAAATTTGCCGACCCGGGCGAGCCTGCCCTGAAAGGCGGCAACGTCGGTGCCCATTATCGCAGCAATGGCCACGGGGTCGATGCCAGTCTGGGCGCCTACTACGCCACCGAATCACTGCATCTGGATTACGAGGGCACCTGGTCCCGCGCGAAGAATTACCGCGCCGGCAGGGTCTTCAAGGCTGCGGAAGCGGGGCGTGAGGGAGGCCGTGTCATTGCGGCCGATGAAGTGGGATCCAGTGGTTTTCGGGTACAGAACCACAAGCTGGGTGCAGCATGGCGCCATGGTGTGCATCTGCTGGAGGCCGACGTGAACTGGCAGGATCTGCCGTTTCAGGGTTTTCCCAACCAGCGCATGGACATGACGGCCAACCACGCATCGGTGGCGGGGCTGCGATACCGGGGCCAGTTCGGCTGGGGCGATCTGAAGGCACGTGTCTGGCATCAGCGCATCCGTCACAGCATGGACATGGGCAACGATCGCTACAGCTACGGCACCGGTATGCCGATGCGCACCAGTGCCAGCACCGACGGCGCCACCGTGCAGGCCAGTCTGATGAGGAGCGAACACGAAACCATCCGTCTGGGCATGGAGGCGCTTTTTTACCGGCTGTATGACTGGTGGCCGCCCGTCAGCGCCAGTGGCGCCATGGGGCCGAACGATTTCTGGAACATCGACAACGGCCATCGCGACCGGCTGGGCGTGTTTGCCGAATGGGAGCGGCACTGGAATGCGCAGCTCACGAGTGTGCTGGGCGTGCGTCATACACGTGTGAGCACCAGTACCGCGCCGGTACAGGGCTACAGCAGCCTGCCCACCTGGGCCGACGATGCCGCCGCCTTCAATACCGGCCATCACAAAAGGAACGACAGCCACTGGGACGTGACGGCCATGGCCAGTTACGAGCCGGCGAAGGGCCGCCGCTACGAGGCCGGCGTGGCCCGCAAGACGCGTTCGCCCAGCCTGTACGAACGCTATCCGTGGTCCACCAACACCATGGCGGCCGGCATGAACAATTTTCTGGGGGATGGCAATGGTTATCTGGGCAATCCGGATCTGAAGCCCGAGGTGGCGCACACGCTGAGCGGCAGCGCCAGCTGGGAAGATGCCACCGACCCGCAGCGTTGGGGCATCACGGCCAGTGCGCACGTCACGCGCATTCACGATTATGTGGATGCCGGGCGCTGCCCGGCCAGCCAGTGCCGCAGCGGCAACACCACGGCCACCAGCGAATTCGTGCTGCTGCGCTACGCCAACCAGGATGCGCGCATTCTGGGGGCGGACGTGTGGGGGCATGTCCGGCTGCTGGAAAAGGGTGCGTGGGGGCGCTTTACCCTCAACGGCAAGCTGTCCTGGCTGCATGGCAAAAACCTCGATACCGGCAGCGGCCTGTACAACACCATGCCGGCCAACCTGCGTCTCGGTCTGGAAAACCAGAGGGCCGTGGCCGAAGGGCAGCTGACCACCACGCTGGAATGGGAGGGCGTGCAGGCCAAGAAGCGTCTTTCCAGCGTGCGCAATGAAATCCGCACGGGTGGTTATGCGCTGCTGAACCTGCGTACCCGTTTCGAGCGGGGAGCGCTGGGCATCGATTTCGGCATCGACAATCTGCTGGACCGGGGCTACGCGCTGCCGCTGGGCGGTGCCTATGTGGGGCAGGGCAGTTCGATGATGCTCAACACCGTGCCCTGGGGTGTGGCGGTGCCGGGGCATGGCCGTTCTGTTTACGTGGGCTTCAACTATAAATTCTGAGGGTGGCCATGATGATGAAACGGACCGAACGGGCTGATGGGGTCGAGGCCGTGCGGAGGGTGGAGACCGTGAGCAGACATGCCGGCACGTGGGATGACGCTGTGTGGCCTGAACGACGGGCTGATCGGCTGGAACCTGTTTCACCGTCCGGAATTTGCGTTGCACGCTGTGCCGGTGCAGCAGCCCTGCTGATGGCACTGGCTGCCTGCGGCGGTGCCGAAGGCCCCAATGGGGAAAAAGGCCCCGTCATCGGCACCCGCCCGCAGTCGCTGACCTTTGCGACCCTGCCCACGCTGGCGCCGAACGAAACGGGCACCGTCACCGCCACGGCCAGCTCCGGCCTGAAGGTACGCTACAGCAGCCTGACGCCGGGCGTGTGCACGGTGGAGGCCGAAACCGGCAGGGTCAGTGCGCTGGCATCGGGCACGTGCACGCTCTCGGCCAGCCAGGCGGGTGACACCACCTGGGCGGCGGTCACGCAGCAGCAGCAACTGGCCGTGTCGCCCGATCTCAGGTTCGACGACATCGGTGATCTGGTGGTGGGTGACGCCGCCATGCTGACGGTCAGCACACCCCGCGGGCAGAAGGTGCGCTACCGCAGCGAGACACCCACCGTCTGCAGCATGGATGCCAGCAGCGGGCTGATGACGGCGCTGGCGGCCGGCACCTGTACCGTGGTGGCCGAAGTGGAGGGGGCTGCTTCTGGCCAGACGAAGGGACAGTTCACCATTGCGGCGGCCCCGGCCGTGACGGCGCCCTCGGCCCCCGAACAGGTCAGCGCCCGGCTGGGTACCGAAACCGGTACCGTGCAGGTGCAGGCCAAACGGATACGCGGGGGCGGCACGGCCGTGACCCGCTACAGCGTGACTTCCACGCCGGCCGGCATCAGTGCCGAAGGGACTTCGCTGCCGGTGACCGTCAACTGTCCGGCCGGCAGCTGTGCCGGATATTCCTTCACGCTGGCGGCAGCCAATGCATCGGGTGCCGGTCCGGCTTCGGCAGCAGCCGAAGTGATCAGCCGCTATGCCGTGGTGGCGAAGTTCAAGGAGCCGGACTACGCGCACGACATGACCGAATTCCACGGCCATTTCAATTACAACTTTACCCGGATGACCGTTTCCGGTCTGCAGGGGGACCTGAGCGAAGTGATGGCCGGCAACAACCAGGCCGGCCAGCCGTGGCCGGATGGCATGCCGCTGGTGCCGCTGCGTCACCAGCTGTCTGCCGTGAATGCCCCGTCGGGTGACGGGCTGCTGGTGACGAGCTTCCGTCACGACCACACCCGTACGCTCTCGAACGATTCACGCGATGGTGGCACTGATGGCTGGGCGCCGGGCAAGGGGGGCTGGAAATACTGGGGCTATGCGCACGGTAGCCGTACTGCGGAAAATTCCGGCAACGCCTATGTGCGGATTTTTGTGAATACGAAGGATCCGCTCACGCCGTTGACCCAGGCGCAGATCGACCAGCTGGCCTATGCCGACTGTGCGCCCGAGGGCATGATGGGGGATGACTGCATGACCGGTACTTCGGTGGCGGCACATGGCACGCGTGGCTCGATGCGGGGGTATCCGCTGTCGCAGACCATCGTGCGGGAGGAGGAATGACGGATCCGTGAGCATGATAAGAAACGGATTGTCCGGCGGACGGCAGTGACCCAGAATCGGCTCCCAATCTTGCTCAGGGAGAAATCACATGGGACTGCTGAAAGACAAGGTGGCGATCATCACGGGAGCCAGCGAAGGAATCGGATATGAAAGCGCCAGACTCTTTGCCAGGGAGGGCGCCGCCGTGGTGGTGGTAGCGCGCAGGGCGGATCGTCTGGACGCACTGGTAGCCGAAATTGAAAGCGAAGGCGGCAGGGCAGCGGCGCTTGCGGGTGATGCGCGAGACGAGAACTGCGCCCGGGAAGCCGTGGTGCTGGCACAGAAGCAGTTTGGCGGACTGGATATCGGCTTTTACAATGCCGGCACGATGGGTGCGCTGGGCAGCGTGACGGATATTGCGGTTGACGGTTGGCAGGAAACACTCGACGTGAATCTGACGGGTGCATTCCTGTCGGCGCGACACCAGATACCTGCGCTGCTGGAACGAAAGGGAGGGGCCCTGATTTTTACATCGACATTCGTCGGACCCAAACTTGGCCTGCCCGGCATGGCAGCCTACGCATCGGCCAAGGCAGGTCTGGTCGGGCTCATGCATGTGCTGGCTGCGGAGTATGGACCACAGGGGCTGCGGGTGAACGCCTTGATGCCGGGCGGGACGGAGACCGCGATGGGCCGTGCCGCAACACCCACGCCGGAGCAGCAGGCATTCGTCGAAAACCTGCATGCGCTGAAGCGCCGGGCACAGCCGGACGAAATCGCGCGTTCAGCCCTGTATCTGGCTTCGGATCTGTCGAGCTTCGTGACGGGTACGACGCTGTATGTGGATGGCGGCGTGGGGATCACCCGAACCTGATCGAGCCATGAAAACAGGGACGAGAATGCGAAATTCGGCCAAGGCCGCCAGGGCCGCCAAGGCCACCGAGTCTGGCGAGGCAACAGCTCCTCCGGGCGTAATACCTCCGACACAGGTGTCGCCGGACGCAGCTCCTCCGGAGCAGGTGGTGCAGGACGGCGCGGTCGTTTCTGCCGGATCGCAATCGGTAGACCAGCGTCACGCCGCCGTGGTGACGCAGGCCTGCCGGCTGATCGAATCCCAGGGGGAGATGCCGGATCTGGACACACTGGCGCGCAGCGCGGGCATGAGCCCGTCGCATTTTCATCGGGTGTTCAAGGCGCAGACGGGGCTGACACCCAAAGCCTTTGCGTCCGCACATCGCGCACGTCGGCTGCGGGCGGCGCTGAACGAGCCTGGCGTATCGGTGACCGAGGCAATATACGACGCAGGATTCAACGCCAGCAGCCGGTTCTATGAACACGCGGACCGGCTGCTGGGCATGCGGGCGCGGAACTACCGGAACGGTGGTTCAGGTGAAGTGATCCGGTTTGCCGTGGCGCAGTGCTCCCTGGGTGCCATTCTGGTGGCGCAGGGAGAGCGGGGCATTTGCGCAATCATGATGGATGATGACCCGGAGGTGCTGGTGCGCGACCTGCAGGACCAGTTTCCGAAGGCGCAGCTGCTGGGCGGCGAAGAAGGTTTTGAGCAGGTCGTGGCACAGGTCGTTGGCATGATCGAAATGCCGGAGCGTGGGCTGCAATTGCCGCTGGACGTGCGGGGAACCGCGTTTCAGGAGCGGGTCTGGCAGGCGCTGCGGGAGATTCCACCAGGCAGCACGATGAGCTATGCAGAAGTGGCAGAGCGCATTGGTGCGCCTCGCGCCGTGCGGGCCGTGGCCAATGCCTGCGCGGCCAACAGGCTGGCGGTGGCAGTGCCCTGCCACCGTGTTGTACGACAGGATGGCAACCTTTCGGGCTATCGCTGGGGCGTGGCGCGCAAGCGGGAATTGCTGCGCAGGGAGCGCAGGAGCGAACCGGATAATCGATGCGACGAGCCTGTTAAATAGAGCAAATATCGTTTGCGTCAAGCAAGGTAAACGGCCGTTTCTCGCGCTCGTAGCCTGCAGCGGCTACGGCGCGCGGTTTCGTGTTTGAAGATCTTCGTATCCTGCATCGCCCCGGGGAGGGCAACGGAGTTTGTTTCGGGAATGTATTTGAAAACCCTTGCGCCGTTTGATTTTTGTGATTCTGTTGTGTGGGGGATTTATGCCTTTGTTCGTGTACATTCTGAGTTTTGGGGCATTCGTGCTTGGCACCTCGGAGTTCATGGTTGCCGGCATGATGCCATCGCTCATGAGCGCTTTTTCCATTTCCGAAGAGATGGCGGGCGGTCTGGTGTCACTTTATGCCCTGGGAATGGTTGTTGGTGGGCCAGTGCTGGCGTGGGTGCTGACCAGGGAGGGAGTTTCCGGGAAGCGCATATTGCTGGGCGCTATGGGGATTTATGTCATTGCGCAGTGTGGTAAAAGTCAGGTGAGTTGTCTTGATCATGCAGCCACCTGTCCGTTATCGCACGGATGGGTGGTGGCCAGAGCCACGCTGTCACGCTCCGGGTTGAGCGTGACTCCGTGATGGGTTGCCAGTTACGGGTATTGTCCGACCAGCGTGATGGTGTCTGGCTGCGTGCTGTCTGGTGCAGGCGGTACCGGGCCTCCAGGATCCCCATGAAGGGTGTTGTTCGCTGACATGTTCGTCAAGGGCCTTGACCCCTTGACCAGCGCCCGGCATCGCGCTGACGCCAGGTGCCGGGGATCTGTATCATGCAGCCTTGGTCAGCACCATGCGCTGACAGGGCCGGCGCAGTGGCTTTCTGTGTTCCTCAACGAGGAGACACACAGTCTTGCGCTTTCTCGGGCCGCAGCTTTTGATCTTTCATCGCTGCCTTGTCCTGCACGCCCAAGGGGGTTCCTCGCCGGGGCGGCTGAGTTCATGGCACGCTCCAGGTTCTGGCCCTTTCGGGAAATTTCTCTGGCACATTTGGGAACTGTAGCCGGATTTCGGGCTGTTCGTCGGAAAACTTAACACACAATGGTGTCCATGTGTTTCATAATTCTGATAATCGATTTATCATCGTGTGCATATACACGGCTGATGTTTCGATTTCAGTTAATGAAAATTTTGCCGACGCTGCAGGGAGACGTGAACAGGTATGCCCTGCTGTCTGGTCGATGGATGCGGAGGTGTGTCTGTGGAGCAAGTATGGCTGAAGAGTTATCCGGCGGGTGTTCCGGCCGAGATCGATCCGGACAGCTATCCGTCGGTGGCAGCAATGCTGGAAGAGGTGCTGCACAGGCATGCGGACCGTGATGCGGTGGTGTGTCTGGGCAAGGTGCTGCGCTATGGGGATCTGGACCGGTTGTCGGCGCAGTTTGCGGCGTGGCTGCAGTCGCTGTCGTTGCCCCGGGGGAGCCGGGTGGCGCTGATGATGCCGAACTGCCATGCGTATGTGGTGGCGCTGATCGGGGTGATGCGCGCGGGCATGACGGCGGTGAACGTGAACCCGCTGTACACGCCGCGGGAGCTGGAACATCAGCTGAAGGATTCCGGAGCGGAACTTCTGCTGGTGATGGAGAACTTTGCACACACGGTGGAAAAGGCGCTGCCGCAGACATCGGTCCGTCAGGTCGTGCTGGTCTCGATGGGGGATCTGCTGGGGCCGCTGAAGGGCCGGGTGACGAATTTCGTGGTGCGCCGGGTGAAGAAGATGGTGCCGCCGTTCCGGCTGCCCGGCGCCATCCGTTTTGCAGAGGTGCTGGCGCAGGGGGCCAAACGGCCGTTCCGGAAACCGGAGGTGCTGCCGTCGGATCTGGCGGTGCTGCAGTACACCGGCGGGACGACGGGGGTGCCGAAGGGGGTGATGCTGACGCAGCGCAATATCGTGGCGAATGTGCTGCAGGACCAGGCGTGGTTCCACCCGTCCATGGAGCAGCCCGGGCGCCCGCGGCCGGAGGGGCCGCCGGTGTTCGTGGTGGCGTTGCCGCTCTATCACATCTATGCGTTCATGGTTTGCCTGCTGCTGGGGCTGCATCTGGGGGGCAAGCTGATTCTGATACCGAATCCGCGGGATGTGGATGCGGTGGTGAAGGCGCTCAGGCCCCACAGGCCCGTTGTGTTTCCCGGGCTGAGCACGCTCTACAACCTGCTGATGGAACACGAGGGGTTCCGGAAGCTGGATTTTTCCAATCTGCGGATCTCGCTGGCGGGCGGGATGGCGGTGCCGTCGGCGGTGGCGGCGCGCTGGCGGGAGGTGACGGGCTGCCCGGTGTGCGAGGGGTACGGGCTGACGGAGGCCGCTCCGACGGTGGCGTGCACGCCGACGGACACGTCCCTGCACGACGGGACGGTCGGATTGCCGTTGCCCTCGACGGAAATACGGATTCTGGACGGGCAGCGGCAGCCGCTGCCGGCCGGTCAGGCAGGAGAGGTGGCGGTACGTGGACCGCAGATCATGGCAGGCTACTGGCAGCGTGAGGAAGAGACGCGGGAATTCCTGATGCCCGATGGCTTTTTCCTGACTGGGGATGTGGGGGTCATGGATGATCGGGGCTTTCTGCGGCTGCTGGACCGGAAGAAGGACATGATTCTGGTGTCCGGCTTCAACGTGTACTCCAACGAGGTGGAGGAGGTCGTGTCGAGCCACCCCGGCGTGAAGGAGTGCGCGGTGGTGGGGGTCGAGGACGAGCGTTCGGGCCAGGCGGTGAAGGCGTATGTGGTGCGCAGTGATCCGGCGCTGACCGGGAAGACACTGCAGGCGCACTGTGCAGAGCGGCTCACGGGCTACAAGCGGCCGCGGATCATCACCTTCGTGAAGTGGCTGCCCAAGAGTGATGTGGGCAAGGTGCTGCGCCGGCCGCTGCGTGACGGGACGGTGGTGCCCGAGACGGACTGAGCGGCTGTGTGCATCGCTGCCTGGCGCATGTCATGGACGCATTCGTTCCCGCGCCCCCCTTTGGGTGTGCAGGGCAGGCTGGCCGGCCTCGTCTGTGCAGGGCGCCCTGTCAGCACGCGGATTCGGGGTCCAAAGCGCTCGCAGACTTGTGCAGAGGCTCCCTGAGCTGCGTTGCATACACCGGCACGATGTTCTCGAACCGCTGGCCGTTGAATTCGGCCGGCAGGCGGATCATGTCGATGTCGAACAGCTGCTTCAGGTTGTCCACGGTCAGCACCGTGGCCGTGGGGCCGAAGCGGGCCTGGGGCTGGGTCATCAGCAGCGTTTTGTGGGCCACGGCCAGTGCGTGGTTTGGCTGGTGGGTGGTGAACAGGATGGTCAGCCCGCGCTCGCGTGACAGCCGGTGCAGCAGCGTCAGCAGCCTGTCCTGGTTGTGCACATCCAGGGCCGAGGTGGGCTCGTCCAGCAGCATGATGGGGGCCTCGGTGGCAAGCGCCCGGGCCGCCAGCACCAGTTGCCGCTGGCCGCCGGAGAGCTGCGCAAAATCCCGTCGGGCCAGATCATCGATGCCCAGATCGGCGAGCGCCTGACGGGCGATGGCCACATCCTGCGGCGAGGGGGTACCGAAGGTCTGGATGTGCGTGGAGCGCCCCATCAGCACGATATCCAGCACACTGTAGGCAAAGGGCGGCGTGAAGAACTGCGGCACGAAGCTGCAGGTGGCCTGCTTGCGTACCTGGCCTTCCTGTGGGCGATGGATGTCGAGCAGGACATCCAGCAGGGTGCTCTTGCCGCAGCCGTTGGGGCCCAGAATGGCCAGCACTTCACCGGCCTGCAGGGAAAGATCCAGGCCAAGAAACAGCCAGCGGCCACCGGGATGGTGAAAGCCCAGACCCTGGGCCTCGATCAGGGGGGACGCACCTTCATGCCCGTCGGCACGGACGGAGATGTCCTTTTCGTCGGTACGGCCGGCGATGTCTTTTGCCGGGTGTTCGCCTGTGTCTGGCATGGATGTGATTCTCATGGATTGTCGAGGCGCATGGGGTGAGTCTGGCAGTCAGCGCTGCCGGCCCACGGCCGGGGTCAGCCCGGAGGGAAACTCCCTTTGGGCATGCATGACTGTGCAGGCCGTGTCTTGAGGCCATCAAGGATCTGCGGCCCTGCCGCCTTGTCCCGCATGTCCAGAGGGGAGGCGGGGGACCAATGAGCCCATACACGCTCTATTCGGAAAACTGCTCCTTCTGCCCGCGCCGCAGCTGATACACCAGGACGGCAAACAGCGGCGCACCCAGCAGCGAGGTGATGATGCTGACCGGAATTTCGCTGGTCGAGAGCGTGCGGGCCAGCGTGTCGACGATGATCAGGTACAGCGCGCCCATCAGCAGGGTGCAGGGCAGCAGCTGCTGGTGATTGGCGCCGACCAGCATGCGGCTCAGGTGCGGGATGATCAGCCCCACCCAGCCGATGCTGCCGCTCACGGCTACCTGGCTGGCCACCAGCATGCCGCTGCAGAAAATCACCAGCCAGCGCAGCGGACGGATGTTCACGCCCAGGGCACGGGCTTCGCGTTCGCCCAGTGACAGCAGGTTCATGCGCCAGCGCAGGCCCAGCAGCACCACGCTGCACAGCGTCACGGGCACGACCAGCATCAGCAGCTTCTGCGGGTTGCTGGTGGCAAAGCTGCCCATCAGCCAGAAGACGATGCTGGGCAGTTTGTCTTCGGTGTCGGACAGATACTGCAGCAGGCTGACCAGGGCCGAGAAGAAGCCACTGATGATCATGCCGGTGAGAATCAGCATCAGCAGGCTGCGCTGGATGAGGCGGTGGCTGAAGACAAAGATCAGCACCAGGGTGACGAGACCGGCGAGCAGGGTACTGAAGAACAGCCCGTAGATGCCCAGCCCCAGAAAGATCGCCATCGTGCCGCCGAAGGCTGCGCCGGAGGTGACGCCGATGACATGCGGGTCGACCAGCGGGTTGCGGAAGATGCCCTGCAGCGAGGCACCGCTCAGCGCCAGGGCGGCACCGGCAATGCCGGCACACAGGATGCGCGGCAGCCGGATCTGGAAGATGATCTGCTGGTGGATCGGCTCGATGGCCAGGCCGCGAGCCTTGTCCAGCAGGATGCCGGCCACCCTGGGCAGGGGCAGCGCGTACTGCCCGGCGCCCAGCGCCAGCAGCATGGTGAGGACGAGCAGTGCAGCCAGCACCAGCATGCGGGCGTGGGGACGGGAGGGCATTTTTACCTTCACATGGCTTTTTTGTGGGCCGAATGATCGTGCATCGACGCGTCATTGGCGGCGGCACCCGGCATGTCGGCCTTGCCCGGCTGGTACGGGACGCGGTAGAACTTCAGGTACCAGTCGTTGACCATTTTGTCGAGATTCACGTCCCTGAAGCGCTGCGGGTAGAGTTTTTTGGCCATCCACACCTCACCCAGTGCCACGGCTTCGGGCATGGGGTAGCCCCAGGCCTTGGCGTATTCGGGCATCAGGAAGACGCGCTTGCCCTTGACGGCATCGATGCCGGCCCAGCCTGCATCGCTGTCGATGGCATCCACCACCTGCGGAAAGCGGTCCTGCACGAAGATGACGTGCGGGTTCCAGTCCAGCACGTTCTCCAGCGATACCTGCCTGAAGCCCTTGATGGTGGCGGCTGCCACGTTGAGGGCGCCGGCATGTTCCATCATCAGGCCGGTGTACTTGCCCGAGCCGTAGGTGCCCAGATCGGGGTTGGCCATGTAGGTGCGCACGCGCTGGTCGGGTTTGATGTCCTTCAGGCGTTTTTCCAGCATTGGACGGTTGGCAAAGGCGGCCCTGACCAGTTCTTCGCCCTGTTTCTGTTTGCCGAACACGTCGGCGATGATGCGAATGCCCTGTTTCAGGCCGTCGTTGTAGGACTGGTCCTCATCCTTCAGGGTGGGGTTGAGTTTGGAGGCTTCCTTCTCGTCGCCGGTGCGCAGCGAGATGGCCACGAGCGGCACGCCGGTGTCGGTGATCTGCTTGATCATGTCGGCCGGCGCGTAGTTGGTGACGAACACCACGTCGGGCTTGAGTGCCAGCAGGGCCTCGATGTTGACGTGGGTGAGATCACCGGGTGTGCCCATTTTGGGCAGGGTGGGGGCCAGACGCACGTAGTCGGCACCCAGCTGTTTCTTCCAGTTGGAGAGCACGCCCACCACCTGGCCCATGGCGTCGAGCTGGTTGGCGATGTTGACGGTCTGGTGCTGCAGGATGACGGCCCGTTCGATGTGGTCGGGCAGGGTGACGCGGCGGTTGAGCTGGTCGGTGATGGTGCGCTCGGCCAGCGCGTGGGTGGAGATGAAGCCCGCGGCAAGCAGCAGGCACAGTTTGGCAAGACGCATGGGAAGGTCCTGGGATGGAGGAGGTCTGGGGGATCCGTGGTGAGGATGCTTCCGGGGCACCGGGCTGCCCTCGGGAGGGGCAACAGCCTGGAAGCTGGGGCATTATATTCCGTCGTATATAACGCTTGGGGGCTGGTTCCGAGGGGGCAGGTGGCTGCGTGTCAGATGCGGGATGCAGGAGGGTACGGGGGCTGGTGTCGACGTAGCCAATGAATCACGGAATGCTCTGCAGGTACGGTGTGCTGTGGTCCTGGGCGGCAAAGGGGGCGCTTGTCCTTGACACCTTGACAGTCACGCAGAACGATATCTATCATCGATATATACCTTTTGCATGATGGAGAGAGTACTGTGGACTACGCTGCAAAGTTGTTCATGTCGGGCCGGAGCCAGGCGGTCAGGCTGCCGAAGCAGCTTCGTTTTACCGGAGAGGAGGTCATAGCCAGGCGCTTTGGCAATGGTGTTCTGTTGCTGCCCGTTGATTCTCCATGGCAAATCATGTGGGAGGCGCTCGATGAGTTCGAGCCAGGGTTCTCGCTGGAGCGTAACCAGCCGGTCGGTCAGCAGGAGCGAGAGGAACTATTCAAATGAGCCGCGCTCGCTATTTGCTGGATACGAATATCTGCATATATATAATCAACCGCAGGCCGCCGGAAGTGGTGCTTCGTTTTGATGGTCTTTCGTTTGGGGATGTTGCTGTTTCTTCCATAACGGTTGCCGAGCTGGATTATGGTGCTGCGAAAAGCGGTTCCGAACGAAACAGGGCGGCATTGCAAAAATTTCTTGCTCCTTTGGAAGTGTTGCCGTTTGATGACGAAGCAACGCGCCATTATGGAAGTCTGCGAGCGCGTCTGGAAAGACTGGGAACGCCGATTGGTCCTCTTGATATGCTGATTGCTGCTCACGCGCTGGCACTGGATTGTGTATTGGTTACCAACAATGTCAGGGAGTTTTCCCGGGTGCCGATGTTGAGGCTGGAAAACTGGGTGGACTGATCAGGTTGCGGGGATGAGTGGTTCCAGAAGGCTCGCCATGTGCCACAAAGCCCTTCGATCCTCCGGGCCCTTTGCCGTGAAGGCTGCCGTCTTCTTCTACGATGGGCAGGACGTGGCCCGATTGGCGCTGTTTCGTGCCGGGCCACCCGGTGCGTGCCGTGGGCGCATGCGTTTCCGCGCAGGCCGTGTTGCAGTGCCCCGAACATCGGGGATTCTGCAACCCTGCCGCCCTGTCCTGCACGCCCCGTTTGTTCAAGACAAAGAGGAGATGTACAGATGGAACATGTCGTTGCCGCTTTGTTCGAAGTGCCCAGCGAGGCTTATCAGGCGTTCACCGAGCTGCGGACCTTCCCGCAGAATGACGATACCCGGCTGGCCCAGGCGGTGCTGGTGAAGAAGGAAAACGGGGTCATCACCGTGGCCGATGCTTTCAATCCGCTGGCCCAAGCCTCCGATGACATGCTGACCGGCACGCTGATCGGTTCGGTGCTGGGCATCCTGGGCGGCCCGCTGGGCGGTGTGGGCGCCTGGGTGGGCAGCGTGGGGGGCACCGATGAGGCGCTGGCCCAGGGCACGCTGATCGAGGCCGTGGCCACCCGCATGAAGAATGGCGATGTGGGCATCATCACGCTGGCCCAGGAGAAGTCCGAAGCGCCGCTGGACCAGTTCTTTGGCAAGTTCAGGACCATCGTGGCCCGCTGGGATGCCTGGCGCATCCAGCAGGAAGTGGTCGATGCCCTGGAGGTGCAGGCCGACCTGCAGGCCAAGGCTCGTGCCGAGCTGAAGGCCAAACGCAGCCAGGAGTGCAAGGAAAAGCTCGAAGAATTCAGGCAGTCGATCCAGCAGAAATTCGACGAGCTGAAAGCGAAGTTCAAGTGATTTTTCCCGGAGTCCCTGATACGCGCTGAGGCTGCACCGGGGCAGCCTCGTACCCGATTCCGTTTTTTGTTCCCATCGAGGAGGTCCATCATGGAACACATCGTGGCTGCCCTGTTCGACGTGCCCAGCGAGGCTTATCAGGCCTTCACCGAGCTGAAGGGCTTTCCGCAGAATGACGAGACGCGCATTGCCCAGGCCGTGCTGCTGAAGAAGGAAAATGGCGTGATCTCGGTGGCCGATGCCTTCGATCCGCTCCGGCAGGTGGGGTCGGACATGCTGACCGGCACGCTGGTCGGTTCCGTGCTGGGCATTCTGGGCGGACCGCTGGGCATGCTGTTTGGCGCAGGCGTAGGTGCCTGGGTGGGCAGCATGGGCAGTTCGGAAGAGGCCATGGCGCAGGCCACGCTGCTGGAAACGGTGGCCACGCGACTGAAGAATGGTGATGTGGCCATCATCGCCCTGGCCCAGGAAAGGAGCGAGGCGCCGCTGGACCAGTTCTTTGGCCGGTTCAAAACGCTGGTGGCCCGCTGGGATGCCTGGCGCATCCAGCAGGAGGTGGTGGATGCCGAGCAGGTGCAGGCCGATCTGCACGAACGGGTGCGTGCCGAGCTGCGTACCCGGCGCAGCGAGGAGCGCCACGAGATGTTCGAGGAGTTTCGCCAGTCGCTCAGGCAGAAGTTTGAAGATCTGAAGGCGATGTTCAAGTGAGGGACAATTCCTTTCAATGAAAACGCCGTACCACCCTGCAGAAAATGTCCTGCAGGATGGTACGGCGTTCATGCTTTCAGGCCGGCATCGTCCCGGCGTTTCTCACTTGCCGGTGGCCGGGGCCTTGAGCGTGGCCGGATCCAGCGCCCGGGTGGGGGTCATGCCCAGCACGCCGGCCGAGGACGGGCCCTGCACGTCTCCCACGTACAGCTGGATGCGCGAGCGGAAGCGTTCGACTCCATCACGGTCGGCCATGAAGCGCTCGAAGGCGGAGAGGTTGGCGTTGCTGTATTCCCAGACCGGCTTGTAGCCGGCGGGGGGCTGCACGTCGGTGCGCACCGACCACATGGTCCAGACGTTCTGCTGGGTGTCCTTGTCGAGCAGCCAGTTCAGGTACAGGCGGGCCGTTTCGAGGTGGCGTGCGCCCTTGACGATGGCGGCGCGCTGAGCCCAGGCCACGAAGCCGTCATTGCTGGGCAGGGCAAAGCGCACGGGGCTTTTTTCATCGGGATGCAGGCTGCCGTCGCTGGTGAAGGTGACGGCGTACTTGCCGGCGGCCACTTCATCGGCCGGGGCCTGGGTGCCGCGCACGAAGTGCGGCTGCTGCTTCATCAGGCCCTGCATCCATTCCCAGCCGTGACGGTCGATGGTCTGCTTGTACCAGAACAGCACGGCGTCATCGTCGTTGGGGTAGGTGGAGACGATCTTGCCCTTCAGTTCGGGTTTCAGGTAGTCGGGCGCGTTGAGCGGGGCATCGTCCTTGCCCAAGGCCTGGATGTTGGCCACGTTGCTGAAGGCATCGACGAACACGCCGGTCCAGGCGCCGGTTTGGTCCTTGAAGCTGCTGTAGATGCTGTCCCAGCCAGCCGGTTTGTAGGGTACCAGTTTGCCTTCACGGCGCCAGCGCGGAAAGTCCTGCAGCGTTTGCAGCTGGATGATGTCGGGGATGACATGGCGATCTTCGAACTGCTGGTCCAGCCGGGCACTGTGCACCTTGCTGTAGTCGACCACCACATTGAGCGTGATGCCGGGGAAGCGTTTTTCGAAGGCGGCCTTGATGCCGTCCTGCTGGTCGGGCGTGTCGCCGCCGGCATAGACGGTCAGGGAGCCTCCTTCCTTCAGCGCCTGTTCGTAGATTTCATCCAGGGAGCGGGTTTCGACTTCCGCCGCCCGGGCGGTGATGCCGATGAGACTCAGGGCCAGGGTGGCCAGCGCGAGTATTTTTTTCATGATGGATGACGGGTACGGGGCCCCGCGTTGCTTGACTGTCTGGAGAGTGTGTCGATTGTCAGGAGGATTTTACGTCCACCTGAAGATGTGAATAAACCGCAACAGCGTTTCAGGTGGGGTTGTGGCGCCGTCTCCGGCGCGTGTCATGAGTGGGTTCGTCTCCGTGCTGGTCCTGGATGGATGTGCTGACCGGGTGTCTGCCGGCGCGCGGGCGTGGCGTCCGGCATGGGGCTTGACCCGTCAGTGACAGGTGCCGTGCCGTGGAGCGGTTCTGTCCGCTGCCCCCGCCTGCCCGTGGGGCGGCGCGGGGAGAATGCGTCCATGACATGCGCCAGAGGGGAACCGCCGTGCATGCGCCGGGATCAGGCCCTGGCGGTGAGGTTGTCGAGGGCGGCTGCCAGGGTGGGATACTGGAAGGTGTAGCCATCGGCCAGCAGGTGTGCCGGCTGGACATGCTGGCCATCCAGCACGAGATCGGCTTGTTCGCCCAGTATTCTGCGCATCAGGCCGCCCGGCAGGGAGAGCCAGAGTTTGCGGTGCAGGGTCAGGGCTGCGGTCTGGGCAAAGTCCAGCTGCGTGGTGCGTTCGGGGGCGGTGAGGTTCCAGATGCGCCAGGGTGCATCGATGGGCTGTTCGCTGATGTGGCGGATGGCGCCCAGCACATCGTCCATGTGGATCCAGGCCATGGGCTGCTGCCCGCTGCCGATGCGCCCCACGCCGAAGCGGATGGGTCGCAGCAGCTGGGGCAGGATACCGCCGTCACGGCCCAGCACGACGCCGAGCCGGCAGACGGCAATGGGCACGCCCGTGGCGCGGTGCACTTCTTCGGCGCTGGCCTCCCAGAGCTGGCACAGGCGCGAGACGAAGACATCCTGTGGCGGGCTGGCCTCGGTGCAGGTGTCCTGCCACTGCCGGTGGCTGCCGTTGCCGTAGAAGCCCACGGCCGATGCCTGGATGATCAGCCGGGGTTTGTGGGGGTGGCGGGCCAGCCACTGGCCGATCTGCTGGGTGGGGCCCTGCCGGCTGGCCAGCAGGGTACGCTTGCGGGCGGTGTTCCAGCGGCCTTCGCCCACCGAGGCGCCGGCCAGGTTGATGAGCAGGTCGG
>ERZ772772.356-NODE-356-length-28489-cov-12.261237_pt1 | contig 28489 bp, 19 predicted proteins | sample MGYA00511484_ERZ772772 | MGnify/ENA primary metagenome ERZ772772 (study PRJEB29015, sample SAMEA2737913) | human oral metagenome | biome: human oral; feature: human-associated habitat; material: dental | place: China | collected 2088 ... | reverse complement strand
TCTGCGGTTTTGCAGACGGCCTGTTTTGGATAACCAATCCCGATGATTACGAAGACATTCTGCCCGACTGGCTGCCCGAAGCCGACCAGGCGCGGCACAAGCACTACGTTATTGCTCGCACGGGTTGGGGCGAGCTGCTGGTTTGGGAGCCGGCCTACGGGCACAAATACACCATCAATCCGCATTTCGGTTTTGTCGGTATGGAAGAGGATGTTTCCAGGGAAATCGCCAAAGGGCGCAGCGATCAAGAAATGCGCTTGTTTTTTTCCCTACAAAAACCGAAATATTTTGACAGGGCAGACCATAAAAACCACCCGTTGTTCCAACGCGCCGTGAAAAAACTCGGTGCATTGGCGGATGATGAAATGTTTTATTTCAGTCCTGCACTCGTCATCGGCGACCATAACGATTTGGCGCATGTGGAAAAGGGCAACCTGTTCGCCCAGCTGGATATATTGCGCGGCTTGGTGGAATTGCAGGTACTTGACCCGATTTAATAAGCGAATCTGAGAGAAACAGAGTGCAGGCTGCTTTGTTGTTGTCCGAAACGCGCAAAAGCAGCCTGCACTTGACACCTCCCTCAAACCCCATCCGCCCACAGAAAGGAAAAATCATGAAACCCCGATACGCCACTTTGTTACCGCTGTTGCTCTGCACCGGGTTTGCCCTTGCCGAAACGCCGCACCTGCTGCCGCCGCTTCGTCAAAACGTGACCATCCCCCAAGGCACGCCGATGCGTTATCAGGGTATGCAAAAGGGCGCGACCGATTACGCCGTGTTGGTTGGTAGGATGCGTTTGGAAGGCTGGCTGTATGCCGATTTGTTGCAAGACAACGGCCGGGCTGTGTGGAGTATCACCTTCAAGCCCACGCCCGCCGCACGCGCCAAGCTGCCCTATATCGCCGATGACTATGACGATGAAGAAATCGAAATTATGCTGCGCCCGCCGCACCGCAACTATTTCACCCCGGCCGATGTAAGATCGATGCTGCCCGCCGCCTGGCTTCAAGGCAACCCGCGCAAAATCCGCCGCCCCGCCGCGATTGAAATCAGCCGTTTGGAAATGGGCGTAGAATGCGACCACCGCAACTATAACGCCGTGGTCAATAAAATCGGTACACGGCCGCGTTCGGGCAAAATGCCGGATAACGGTGAGGAATGCTAGCCTCAGCAGGCCGATATTCCTGCCTCTGCTACAGCCTTCAGAACTTTTACCCCGAAGGCTGACTGAAAAGGAAGTGCAGGCTGCTTTGTTGTTGTCCGAAACACGCAAAAGCAGCCTGCAACCAATTTTATGGATCAACCGTAAATGACTTATCCAGTTTCCAACCAAAAGCAGCCTGCACTTTTTAACATCGAAGTGCAGGCTGCTTTTTTTGCCGAATTCTTGGCGGTTAATCGAAGCGGCGGATGTATTTCACTTCCACGCCGGACGAATTCGTGCCCATTTTGGCAATGATTTGGAACGAACGCGCCAGTTGGTAAATCAGCTTCACGGTTTGGCTGGATGTCTGCAAACCCGCTTCGTAGCTCAGCGACAGGTTGTGGGTGAGCTGTTTGCCGAAGGTGAGCACCTGCTGCGCGGGGTTCATTTCGCCGGTGGCGGCATTGCGCGTCTGCTCGCTGGTCAGGCCGAAGTTGTCGAGCAGGCCGGTGCGGTCGGCCACTTTGCCGGCCAAAAATGCGCTGGCGGCGGTGGCCAAGGCTGCATTGTCGCCGCTGTTGCCGCTGCTGGCGCGGTTCAGAATCAGCCAGGACAGTTTGTCTTTTTCGCTCATCGGCTCGTTGGTCACCAGGCGGACGCGCGGCTCGTTCAGATTGCCCAGCACTTCCACGCCTGCGCCGACGGGCGAATTGCGCCGCTCCGCACGGATGTTCAGGTTGGGCTGGCTGATGGGGCCGACAAACGAAATAATGCCTTTTTTCACCACCAAATCCTGCCCGTAGGCTTTGTATTGGCCGCGAACCACATGCACGCTACCCACGGCCTGAATATTGCTGGTGGTGGACGATTTGAGCGCGAGCTGGCCGCCCAGCGTTACTTTCAGCCCTTCGCCGCTGAAATGGAATTTGTTGTTCAAATCAAAGACCAAATTCAGATTAAACGGCATCGGTTTGGCGGGTTCGGGCTTGGTTTCGCCCAAAATGACCACGTCGTCGTCCAATGTGGGCGCATTGCTTTCCTGAAAACCGAAGCGGCCTTCGTCGGTGACCAGTTTGCCGTCCAAAGTGAAACCGTTGTCGCCGTACAGCACTTTGGTGGTGCCGGACACGGTGAGTTGGCGGTTTACTTGGTCGAGCACCGGATAGCGTTCAAACACCACTTGCGCATCGACATTCGGCGTGCTGTTGGCGAGCGTGGCGCTGCCGGTGAGCGTTACCGTACCGTTTTTGCGCGCAAATTGCAGGCTGTCCACCAGCCAGCGGTTGCCGTCCAGATGCGATTTGAGCGTGCCGTTGTCGAGGATGATGCCGATTTGGCGGTGGCGGTAGCTTAAATTGTCGCCGGTCAGCGTGCCGCCGAGCTTCGGCTGGTTCACTTGACCGCCAATGGTGATGTTCGCTTGCAGGCGGCCGGTGACCGTTTGGCCGATGGGCATCACGTTGCGCAGCGAATCCAGGTTTTCGTTGGTCAGGTGCAGGCTGCCTGATACGGGCGCGGTCAGCAGGTTGCCCTGTCCGAACGAGCGCAGGATGTTGTATTGCCCCTGTACTTTGCCGTAGCGCGTGCCGGCCTGCACTTGGTTTTGAATGCCGCGGCCGTCCAGCGTGGTGTTCAGTACGAAGCCGCTCAAATTCAGGGCTTGTTTACGGGCGGTGGGCAGAATCACGTCGCCGCCCTGCTGTTTCAGCTGCAAAAAGCCGCGCGGGCTGTGGCTGTACGACATATCCCAGTTGGCGGCAATCACCAAATCGTGTTCCACCGGCGGTTTGTAGAAATTGTGCAGTTGCGCCAAGTGCAGCTGGTTGGCCGAGCCTTTGGTGTTCAGGCCGGATTGCGCATCCCATGAAAATTGTTGCAGCTGCAATGTGCCGCCCAATGCCTGCCAGTTGGCGGCACTGAGCACCACGCGTTTGGCACCGGCTTCCAGCTTCATGGTGTTTTGCAGGCGCAGTTGCAGCGCGCCGCCCACGTCCAACGTGCTGACCGTGCCGTGCCATTGCTGTGCATCGTTCAGGCCGCCGGCTGCCGCCATATTCAGCGTGAGCGGCTTTTTGTCGATGTGCAGGCTGCTTTGCGCTTTGATTTGGTGTTGGCGCAGCGTGCCGTTCAGTTGCACGTCCGCCTGTTGGATTTGCGTGCCGCCAGCGCTGATGCCGTTGCCTTTGAGCGATACGTTCAGCGGACGGTTAACATCGGGCGAGGCCTGCACGGTGAAATCGATATTTTGCGCTTTCACGGCATCGCCCACGGCAAATTGCCGCGCCTGTCCGGCGAGCTTGGCTTCCATTTGCGTGAAGCCGTCTGCGGTGCTGGTCAGCGTGCCTTTGGCGGTGAGCAGCCCTTGCAGGCCGAAGCCGAACAAATGCAGGTTCGGCGCATGGATGTCCAAGGCCAGCGTGTCACCGCGTTTGCCGAACGCGCCTTGGGTGCGGATGTGGTTGCTGCCCAGTTGGATGTCGGTGTTTGCCTGGCTCAAATGTTTGTTTTCATAACGGATATCGCCTTTGCCGGACAAGGGTGCGCCCGATACGGTGGACGGTGAAAAGTGCAGGCTGCTTTGGAAGGATTGTTTGGCCAATTCGCCGCCGGCGGTGATTTTGCCGTTGATGTTGCCTTCGGGCAGGCCGGGATAAAGTTTGGCGGGATTGAAGCCTTGGCTTTCCGCCGTGGCGGAGAGTTTTTGGTTTTGGAACAGTTGCAGGCTGCCTGAAACTTTGAGTTTGCCGCCTTGGTTGGGCAGGATTTCGCCGTTTTCAATCAGCAGCGTGCGTTGCCCTTGGGTGGTGTCGGTGGCGATTTTGAGGGTGCCCGTGCTTTGGGCGCGCTCGGTTTTCAGCTGCCACGCAATATTCGGCTCGGTGAATGTGCCTTTGGCGTGCAGGCTGCCGTTGAGCGTGCCTTGGATGGGGGGGGACAGCGTTGCCGCATCGGCCGCCGTGAGCCGTTCGATTTTGGCTTGCAGGTTCAGTGTTTGCTTTTGCGCGTAAATGCCGCCGTTGAGCGTGATTTGGCCGTCTTTCATCAGCTGTGCGCGGAGGTCGGGAATTTCGATGGCGCCCGAATCGTTAATGTGGAAGGTGCCGGCAAGGGTGCGCACGGGAATGCCGCTTTGGTTGGCCGCTTGCGGTTTTTCGTTGCGCAAATCCAGCGAGCCGTCCAGCGCCATGTCTTTGTCTTTATCCAGATTCGGATGCACGCGCAGGTTGAACACCAAATCGGCCTGCGGCAGGTTCGGCATGAACGCGCGCGGGTTGATGTTTTGGCCTTGGATATCGACGTGTTCGATAAGCTGGCCCAGATGTTCGGCAAACGGGCGGATTTGGGTGCTGGCATGCAGGCCGACGCCGTTGCCCGTCAAATCGGTTTTCAGTTGGATTTGTTGCAGGCTGCCTGACGCGTTCAATGTGTTGTCCACCGCAATGCCGTCCAGCTCGCCTTTGGACAGCAGCTTGCCGCTCAGGGCAAAGGGCGACTGGGTTTGCAGGCTGACCTGCCCTTTGGTGGCCGCCCAATAATTATCCAGCGCCTGCACGTCCAGCAAATGTTGCCGGTGGTCGTAATGGTAGGCCGCACGGATGCGGTTCAGGATTTCGGTTTTGTTCTGCGTGATTTTGCCCACTTCAATCTGCTGCACGTCAATCTGCACGGGCAGGCTGATGCTTTGCGGCAGTTTGGGTGCAGGCTGCTTTGGTTTCGGCGGCGTGGGTTTGGTGGCAATGTGCAAATCGCCCAACGCCAGCTTCTGCACCAGCAGGTGCCGCTGCCACAAGGCTTGCGGCTGCCATGCCAATTCCACGCGGCTGAATTTTAAATCCGCGCTTTCGGTCTGCACGCTGACCTGGTCGGCGGCAAAGCCGTGCCACACGCTGCCGGAGAGCGATTCGGTTTCAATCTGCACATTGGAAAAGCGCGGTACCTGCTTCAAGGCGAAGCGCAGGCCGTCGGTGGTGGTCAAAAGCCAGACCACGCCTGCGCCCAAGCCTGTAACCAGCGTGAGCGAGCCGAACAGCGTGTATTTCAGCCAGCGGTAACGCGGACGCTTCGGCGGAACGGGTGCAGGCTGCTTTGTGTCTTCGTTTTCAGGCAGGGGAAGTGTGGAAACGGAATCGGTCATAACGGAGAGAATGCGAAAAAATTAAAAACGGGTGCCGAGGCTGATGTGCCAGCGGATTTTGCGGTCGTGGTGGCCATAGGCGATATCGAACGAGAACGGGGCGATCGGGCTGAACCAGCGCACGCCCAAACCTGTGCCGTGGCGCGGCGTAATGGCTTGGAAGGTTTGCGCCGTGCCGCCGATGTCGTGGAACACCGCCAGCGCGAAATCGTTTTTAATCGGATATTGGTATTCCAGGCTGGTCACGAACATGGCGCGTTCCGGCAGGACCGCAGAGCTGCCGGGAATACGCCGGCCGATGCTGTCCAATTCGTAACCGCGCACGGACGATGCGCCGCCGGTGCGGAACATGAGCGTGGAGGGTACGCCGTTGGTATTGTAATTGCCGTTGCTATAGACATAGCCCAGTTCGCCACGCACCACGAAAGTGCCCAAGGCTTTGTTTTCCGGCGTGAAATAATAACCCGCGCTGCCTTTGACGCGCGCCATGAAGGAAGACGACATCAGGCGGCCCAACGTGGTGCCGATTTTGCCGTCGAAATAATAGCCGTTGGCGGGGCGCAGCGTGGTTTCGATGCTCTGTTTGCGCCATGATGCGGTGAGCATGGTGGCATAGCGGCGGTCCAGTTTGAGGTTCTGTTCGGGAATCCTTCCGTCTTCGGCAATAAATTCAATGCCGTAGCGTGCTTCGATGTCGTTGCGGTCGCGCACGCGCCAAATGCCGCTGGTAACGGAGCGTGTTTCCAGTTTCTGCGTGGTGTTGCGCTTGTAGGCCAGATTGCTGGTCCAATAATAGCCGGAGCTTTGGCGCGGCTGGCTGATGCCGACGCTGAAATTGGTCTGATAGCGGTCCATGGCGAACGAGGTGGAGCCGACATAGCCGCGGTTGAACAGGTTGTAGTGTTCGTAGCCCAGCGAGCCGCCCAGCCCGTATTCGGAATCGAAGCTCAAGCCGGCTTCGATTTTCTGGCGCGGCAGTTCGATGACGGAGACTTTCACGGGCACGCGGTCGCCTTGCCGTTCGTCAAAAGCAGCCTGCACCGATGCGCCGGAATAATGGCTGTTGTTTTCCAGGGCTTGCTGGTAATCCAGCAGTTTGTCCAAATCGTACACGTCGCCCGGCTTGAATTGCGCCAAGCCTTCGACGACGGAAACGGGGTAACGCCGGTTGCCTTCGATTTGGAAATCGCCGAAATAAATCGGCTGCTGGCTGTTGATTTGTACCGACAAATCGGCGCGGTGCGTTTGCGGATTGACGGTGGCTTGGGTTTGGGTGAGGGTGGCCAGCGGGTATTTGCGGCGGGTCACGGCGCTCAAGGCCGCCGTTTTGCTGGCCGACCAGTGTTCTTGGCGGAAGGGCGCGCCCACGGGCAGCTGCCACGAACGCAGGGCGTTTTTATAGTAAGTGCCCAATTCGCGGTCTTTCAGGATGTCGCCCAGAATGGCTACATTGACTTGGTCGATGTGGGTGCGTTCGCCGGCGGCCACTTTCACCAACCAGCCTGCACCTTGGCGGCTCACGGAAACTTGCGCGTTGAAATAGCCTTCGGTTTTGAGCAGGTTTTGCGCTTCTTTCGGGGTGTCTTCGGCAAGGAAGTTGATTTGTTCGTCGTCCAGTTCTTCCCGGCGCTGGTGGTCGATAATCGGCAGGTATTTTTCCAGCAGTTCCTGCAGTTCTTGATTATCGACTTGAACGGTGACGGGGTATTTGGGTTTGAGCGGTTTGTCCGATTCGGCGGTTTTGGATGGGCCTTTGGTCAGTTCTTCGGCGGCCTGTGCGTCTTCTGCCCATGCGGCGGTGTGGGCGAACAGGCTCAATGAACAGAGACAGGCAATGAGGCGGAGGCGGTGTTGTGCCATATAGGGTGCGTCTTAATGTGGGTGTTGTAAGGTTCCATGCAGCCTGCACGGGGCGGCCGGCGGGAAAGCGGTATTGTAAGGGCTATGGGGGAACTTGCCAAATGCTGCGGTGTAAAAATCAGGGTGCAGGCTGCTTTTGCCACGGGCAGCCGCCCAAGCGCGGGTATGGCGGCGCAACGCCATGTTCACCGTTCCGATACGGCAACCGCCATTTAAAAAGCAGCCTGCACATGGGGTGCTGAACCTGCAGGCTGCTTTTGGGATGGGGCAGGCTCACATGTCCACGCAGTCCACATCGATATGCCAACGGATGCGGTGGTGGCGTGTTTGCTGTGCGTAATGCGCCCACAGGTGCAGGGCTTGGTGCAGGGCGTTGCGGTCGGTGCTTTCCACGAACACTTGTGCCCGTTCGCGTGCCGCCAGCCGCGCCATCGTCATCGGCACTGCGCCGAATTGGTAAACGTGTTCGGGCAGGTGCGCCGCCACGGTGTCGCGCAGGCGGTTGAGCCATTCGGTGGCTTCGGACAATTGCGGCGCATCGGCGCGGACGGCGGCCTGAAAACCGAACGGCGGCAGGTTCAGCAGTTCGCGCTGTGCCGATTCGTGGTCGGCAAAGAGGGCGTAATCCTGCGCTTTCACGGCGGCGAACACAGGATTGTCGGGCAGGCGCGTCTGAATCAGCACGCGTCCTGCATGTTCGGCGCGACCTGCACGGCCTGCCACTTGCATCAGTTCGGCAAACAGGTGTTCGGGCGCGCGGAAATCGCTGCTGAACAACGCGCCGTCCGCATTCAGCACCACCACCAGGTTCAGCCGTGCGAAATCATGTCCTTTGGCGAGCATTTGCGTGCCGACCAGGATATCGATTTGGCGGTTGTCGATTTGCGCATACAAATCCGTCCAGTCGTTTTTGCGGCTGGTGCTGTCCCTGTCTACGCGGGCAATGCGTGCTTGCGGCAGCAGGCTGCGCAGGGTTTCTTCCGCCCGCTGCGTGCCTTGTCCGACCGCGGTCAAATCTTGATTGCCGCATTCGCTGCATGCGTGCGGAATGGGCTGGCGGAAATCGCAATGGTGGCAGCGCAGTTGGCGGGCGCGCTGGTGCAGCACCATTTTGGCGGAGCAGTGCGGGCAGCCGAACGTGTGGCCGCAGTCGCCGCAAAACAGGGCGGGGGCGAATCCGCGGCGGTTCAGATACACCAACGACATGCCACCGCGTTGCAGGTTGTCTTTCAGCAGCGACAGGGCTTGCGGCGAAAAGCCGTTTTCCAGCGGAAGGCGGCCGGTGTCGAGCAGGGTGATTTCGGGCAATTTGGCGGCGGGATTGGCGCGGTGCGGCAGCGAAAGCAGGGTATATGCGCCGGTTTTGGCTTTGTGCCAGCTTTCCAGGCTCGGCGTGGCGCTGCCCAGCACGATGGGACAGCCGTTTTGTTTGGCGCGCCACACGGCCAGATTGCGGGCATTGTAACGCAAATCGCTGTCTTGCTTGAACGAGTCGTCGTGTTCTTCGTCCACAATCAGCAGCCCCAAATCGGCCATGGGTGTGAACACCGACAGCCGCGTGCCGACAATCAGTTTGGCGTGTCCGAGCAGGGCGCGCAGGTAGTCTTGGCTGCGCTGTGCGGCGGCGGTCTGGCTGTGCAGGACGGCGGTGGGGACGTTGGGGAAGCGTTGGGCGATGCGGTGCAGCAGTTGCGGCGTTAAATTGATTTCGGGCAGCAGAAACAGCACTTGCCGCCCTTCGGCCAGCACTTTGGCCATCACGTCGAAATACACTTCGGTTTTGCCGCTGCCGGTGATGCCGTGCAGCAGGAATACGCCGAACCGCCCCAAGGATTGGGCGATAGTATCGGCCGCGCGGCGTTGTTCGTCATTCAGCGTGTGGGAGGACGAGGGGATGGGTGCAGGCTGCTTTTCGTGTTGCGCAATCCAGCCGTGTTCGGTGTATTTTTGCAGCAGCGAGGCAGCCTGCGCGTGGATGTTTTTCAAGGCGGCCATGTCGGCGCCGCCGTGTTGCAATGCCTGCCAGAAGGCGGCCTGCTTGGTGTGCCGTGCCGGCGGTGCAGGCTGCTTTTTGCCTTCTTCGGACAGTGTGTATACGATGGGTGGTGCAGGCAGCGCGGCGGGTTTGTGTTCTTTCAATGCGGAGGGCAGCGCGGTGAAGGCGGTTTGTCCGACGGGATAATGGTAATAACGCGCGGCAAAGCCTACCAGTTCGCGCCAGGCATCGGGCAGCAGGCCTTCGTCCAGTACGGCTTCGATGGGCAGGATTTTGTCGGTGGCGATATCGGGCTGCACCGCGTTCGCCCACACAATGCCGACCTGTTTTTGCCCGCGCAGCGAAACCAGCACGCGGCTGCCGGGGGGCAGGGCGGTGTCGTGGGCGTAGGTGAGCGGGGGCAGGGGGGAATTGAGGGCGATGTGGTGGTAAATCATGATGACGCTGGGGTGCAGGCTGCTTTTGCTTTCTGTATTGTATAGTGGATGAAAATTGCAATGATACGGCGTTGGCTCGCCTTAACGTACTACTTGTACGCCTTGCGGCTCGCCGCCTTGTCTCATTTTTATTTTAATCCACTATAAAAGCAGCCTGCACTTTGTGGGACGCAAAGGCGGCTGCTCAAAGGCGGTGGACGGATGTGCAGGCTGCTTTTGATTCGGGCAGCCTATTAGCATTGGCGGCGGGGATTAGAAATTACCACCGATACCGCGCGCGATTTGCTGCACGGCGGTTACGTACATACGGCTGTGATTGTATTGCCACACCACATAAAAATTGTGCAGGCCCAAATAATATTCAAACTGCCCCGGCGCGGTTTCCAAACGGAACAAAAACGCCTTTTCGCTGTCGGCCACCGGCTCTGCGGGCGTAACGCCCCATTGGCGCAGCTGCCCCACGGTGTAATTCAGCGCGGTTTTTTCGTCCACCAGTGCCTGAATTTTGGGCGATTCGGCCACTTGCACCGGCACGAGCATTTTGCCGCCCGTCTGCCAGCCGTGCTGTTTCATATAATTGGCCACCGAAGCGGCGGTGTCGGGAATGTTGTTCCAGATATCGCGCCGTCCGTCGCCGTCGAAATCCACCGCCCACTTGCGGAAGCTGGACGGCATGAACTGCGGCAGCCCCATCGCGCCGGCAAAGCTGCCGACAAAGCCCATCGGGTCGCGTTTTTCTTCCTGGGCCAGGCGCAGGAATTCGCCCAATTCTTTTTGGAACAGCTCGCCGCGGCGCGGGTAGTCGAACGCCAGCGTGGCCAGCGATTCCGCCACGGGGATGTTGCCCTTGTTCGCGCCGTAATTGGTTTCAATGCCCAAAATGGCGACAATCAGCGGTGCGGGCACGCCGTAACGCGCGGCGGCTTGGTCGATGACGGTGCGGTGCGTCTGATAAAAACGGCGGCCGCCGCTGATTTTCTGGCTGCCGGCATTGCCCGTGCGGAATTCATACCACGGACGGCTGGTGCTGGGGCGGTTCATCATCGGGATAATGTTGCCGCGATAACCCACGCGCGAAAAGAAATCCTGCAAATACTGCATATCCAAACTGTTGGTTTGGTGTTGGTGACGGATAAACGCCTGTACGTTCGGATTGGCCAAATAGCCCGTTTGCGCGACAGACGGTGCAGGCTGGTTGAAAAACGGCGGTGCGGCGTTCGGCTGCCGTTGCTGCTGCCACACGGTCAGAATCGGGTCGTCCATATCGGCAGGGCGGCCGGTGGGCGTGAGCCGCTGCGAACACGCCATCAGCAGTGTCAGAATCGACAGGGAGATATAGCGCATATTCATGGTTTATCCTTGAAAAATAAAACAATATCGCCATATAGTCTAACACAGTTTTGCATTGCCCGTCAGGCGTGCAAACGTTAAGCCGCTATGCGGTTAAGGTTTTTATCCTGTTTTGCCGCCTGATTTTCGCATTCAAAAGCAGCCTGCACACAACATGCCGTATTGTGCCGTGTATCGGAAGCAAATCGAATTCGTTATAATACGCATCTCAAATGAATCATCAAAACGGAGTTCCATCATGCAACTGCCCGAAATTGCCCCAGAATACGCACATTACCTCAACGAATTCGAAACCGTTATCCTGCAACAGCACAGCAAAATCGAAGCCTGGTTCCGCCGCCAGTGGAAAGAACACACACCGCCGTTTTACGGCTCGGTCGATATCCGCAACGCAGGCTACAAAATGGCCAGCATTGACATGAACCTCTTTCCCGGCGGCTTCAACAACCTGAACCCGAACTTCATCCCGCTGGCCACCATCGCTGCGCAAGACGCAGTGGAACGCGCCTGTGAGTTCGCCAAATCCGTGTTGCTGATTCCCGAAAACCACACGCGCAACACGTTTTATCTGCAAAATGTCTATGCGCTGGCGGAGATTCTGCGCAACGCAGGCTTTGAAGTGCGCATCGGCTCGTTCAATCCCGAATTGACGGAAGCCACCGAATTTACCACCGCATTGGGCAACACATTGCTGATTGAGCCGTTGCAGCGCACCCGTGACCGCGTGCATTTGGCAGACGGTTTTTCGCCCTGCTTTGTGCTGCTGAACAACGATTTGTCGGGCGGCGTTCCCGAAATCTTGCAAAACATTGCCCAAACCGTGCTGCCGCCGCTGCACGCCGGCTGGACAACGCGCCGCAAAACGCACCATTTTGCCGCATACAACCAAGTGGCCGCCGAATTTGCGCAACTTTTGGGCATTGACGAATGGCAAATCAACCCGTATTTCGAGCAAATCGGCGGTTTGAATTTTCAGGAGCGCGAAGGCGAGGACGTTTTGGCGGCTGCGGTGGAGCGTGTGTTGGCGAAAATCCAGGCCAAATATGACGAAAAAGGCATTAAAGACAAGCCGTTTGTGATTGTGAAGGCCGACGCGGGCACTTACGGCATGGGCGTGATGAGTGTGAAATCGGCTGATGAAGTCCGCAGCCTGAACCGCAAAAACCGCAATAAAATGGCGAAAGTCAAAGAAGGCTTGGAAGTGAGCGAAGTGATTGTCCAAGAAGGGATTTACACTTACGAAACGCTGAACGGCGCGGTGTCCGAGCCGGTGGTGTATATGATGGACAGGTTTGTGATCGGCGGCTTTTTCCGCGTGCACGAAGGCCGTGCGAACGACGAAAACCTGAACGCGGGCGGCATGGTGTTTGTGCCGCTGAACCAAAGCATTCCGTCTGCTGGCAGCGCCAACGACGAGGAAACCGAGCAAAACTGCAAGCGCGTGTTCGAACAATGGGAAGAGTTGGGCATGGCGCGTCCGAATCTGGAAAAACCCGATTGCCCGAGCAACCGCCTGTATGTGTATGGCGTGATGGCGCGGCTGTCGCTTTTGGCGGCGGCGTTGGAATTGGAAAACGCTGCATAATTTTTGAAACCCCGAATTTGGCCGAACAGGAAAGAATGTGCTGAAGACGGGGTTTTCAAAGGTTTGCAGACGGGATTTATGGCATAATGCAATGGATTGAAGTGAATAATATTCTCTAATTTTTATCAAAAGCAATCCCTGTTTGGACTCGGCCAAACGTCTTTTTCTAATTGTTTCAAAATGGTTTTTTATCATGAGCAATACACCGACCGAAGCACACATCCAAGACTGTGTCCGCCAGATGACGGACAACAAAACGATTACCCATTCCGAACGCACCCAAGGCTATGCACAGCTGCGTTTGGCGGACTTTTCGGCGGTGTTGAACGAGTGGGCGCTGCCGCATGACAACAGCCAGCCACTGCCGAACGTGCATCAGGCGTTGTTGGACAAACACGGTGTGGACGAGCAAAAAGCACAGCAAATCGTGGCATTTGTGCAACAGCAGGCCAAGCAGGGCAATTATACGGCGCTGCTGTATTGGACATACTGTTTGGCACGCGGTTTGGGCACGGCGCAGCAGCCGCAAAAAGCGGCGCAGTTGGTAAAGCAGCTGTCGATGCGCGGCGACGAACGCGCTTCGCGCTGGTTGGGCGAAATGCTGGCAGCGGCACCTTTGGCGGCGGGCGAAATGCTGGCCGACGAAATGAAAGCAGCCTGCACTTCGTTTCAGGCGCAGTATCCCGAATATGACGAACAACAGGTGCAGGCTGCCTGCGAACACTATATGCAGCAGCCTGCCGCCGTGAAACACATTGCCAAACAATGGCTGGAAACCGCCGTGCAGCAGGGTAGCCCCATCGCCGCGCAACGCATCCGCGGTCTGACGGCGTTGGGGCTTTTGTCGGCGGCGCCCGTGCCCAAACGCCTGCAAACCATGGAAGCTTATCTGACTAGCCAGCTGACTCAAGTCCAATCCATGCTGCATTCGGTGGACGATCCGGATATTCTGGTGCTGCCGGACAATATCCGTCTGCCGCAATATGAAGAGGAAGGCGAAGACCAAGTGTGGCGCAAACCGTTGATATACGGTGCGGTCGCATTGGCTGTCGCATTTTTGTTTACCGTATTGATGAAATCGTTCTTTTCGACACCACCCACGCCGCCGCTGCCATGAACGCGCTGGGAAAAATCGTACTGATTGGCGTGGGGCTGATTGGCGGCTCGCTGATGCTGGATTTGAAACGCCGGCGGCAAGTGGGCACAGTGGTGGGCATCGACATCAATGCCGACAATCTGGCGCGTGCCTTGGAACGGCGTGTGATTGACGAAGCGCACACCGAAATCACCGCCGACAATATCGCCCAAGCCGATTTGGTGATTTTGGCAACACCTGTGGCCACCCTGCCGTCATTGTGCAGGCTGCTTTTGCCGCATTTGCCGCCGCACACGGTGGTGAGCGATGTGGGCAGCACCAAGCAGTCTGCCTTGGCGGCTTTTGCGCAATATCTGCCGCAGCATTTTCCGCGCTGCGTTGCCGCCCATCCCATTGCCGGTTCGGATAGGAGCGGCGCGCTGGCGGCACAGTTCGGCCTGTATCAAGGCAAAAAACTGATTGTCTGCCCGCACGAGAGGCAAGATGCAGGCTGCCTGCACTTGGTGGAAAACGTGTGGCGCAGCGCGGGCGCGGAAATCCATACGATGGATGCGGCCGAGCACGACGCGATTTTTGCCGCCGTGTCGCATTTCCCGCATTTGCTGGCGTTCAGTTACGTCCACCAAATGCTCGACCACCCGCAGGGCGCGCGGTATTTGGATTTTGCCGGCAGCGGTTTTCGCGATTTCACGCGTATTGCCGGCAGCCATCCGAAAATGTGGCAGGATATTCTGTTGGCGAATCGGGACAGCCTTTTGGCGATGATTGACGCGCAACAGGCGCAGTTGGACAGGCTGCGGCGTTTTTTGCAGCAGGAAGACGCGCAGCGGTTGGGCGATTATTTGGCGCAGGCGAGCGGGCTGCGTGCGGATTGGGAGAAAAAGCAGAAATAGGCATGGGCATGCAAACATGCAAAAAGCAGCCTGCACTTGAATTTTGGCGAGTGCAGGCTGCTTTTTTTTGCGTTTATGCTTGGGCGGCAGGCGGTTTGTTGCGCGTTTTCCAGCCGATAAGCGCCAGCAATATCACCAGCAGCCCGGCCAGCGGATACGAGCCGCCCAACCGCATATACGGCGTTTCGCCCGTGCGCCCCTGCACCGTGCCTTCCAGCAAGCCCGCCACATCGGACGGGGCAATGGAAACGATGTTGCCCTGCGGCGAGACGATGGCGGTGGCGCCGCGGTTGGTAGCGCGAATCATGTAGCGCCCCATTTCCAGCGCGCGCGCCTGCGACTGCTGCAACTGCTGCCACATGGCGTTCGAACCGGCGAACCAGGCCATATTGCTGCTGTTGGCGAGCAGGGTGGACTGTTTGGCGGGGGCAATCAAATCGTCGCCGAAGCCGTCTTCATAGCAGATATTGAAGGCGACTTTTTCGCCCGCCATGTTCAGCGGGGCTTGGTTCGCGCCGCCGCGCTGGAAATCGGCCAACGGCATATTCATGAGTTGGTACAACGGATTGGTGATAACGGGCAGCGGTTTGTATTCGCCAAAGGGCACCAAATGGTTTTTGGCATACATTTGCTGTGCAGGCTGCTTTTGCGTGTTGGGCAGCGTGACAACGGCGTTCAGGTAATTGCGGCCGTCTTCCGTGAACGCGGGCACGCCCACCGCCAGTTCGCTGCCGTTGCGCTCCGCCGCTTGGGCAAACTGCGTCAGGATTTCGGGTTCGATATTCTGCAAAAATTGCGGGAACGCGGTTTCAGGCAGCACCACGATTTGCGCGTGCGTTTGTTTGACGAGGTCGTAATAGAGCTGATAGGTCGGCAGGTAGCGCGATTCGTCAAATTTCAGCTGCTGCTCGATATTGCCCTGTATCGCCGCCACGGAAACGGGTTTGCCCGTGTTTTGCGTGAATTCCTGTGTGCGCAAAAAGCAGCCTGCACCCACCATCAGGGCAATGATGCAGGCTGCTTTCGCCCGTTCTTTCCAGCCTTCCGTGTCCACCAAAAGCACCAGCCAGGCCGCCAAAGCCGCCGTGGCCCAGGTGACCGCGTGAATGCCGGCTAGCGGTGCAAATCCCGCCAGCGGGCTGTGCTCCGCAATTTGCGAATAGCCCAGCGCGCCCCAGCCGAAACCGAAGCCCGGCACCAGTTGCTCGCGCGCAAATTCCGCCAGCGTCCACAACATCGGCAGCACCACGCCCACACGCAGCGTGCGCGAACCACCGAACCTGCGCCACAAGGCAAACGCCAGTGCGGGATACAGCGCCAAAACCGCCGGCATCAGGAACGTGAGCGGCACGGCAAACACATTGTCCAAACCCGACACATCGTGCATGGCCGTGTGAATCCACCAAAACTGGCTGCTGTAGGCCACCAGCCAGAACAAATAGGCCGACAGCACCATGTGCTTCGGTTTCAGTTCCGCCAGCCGAATCAGCGCGCCGAACAAAAGCGGCATCAGCCAGAAATGGTAATAAGGCGCGAAGGCCAGCGGCGTGGCGGCGGCAATCAAAGCCAGTGCCAGCGCGTAAAAAAACGGAATGTGCCACAGGCGTTCCAGCCGGGCATGGAGACGGGAAAACATAAGCAAATAAAGAGAAGCGGCAAAACGCTGCATTATAAAGTGAAAACAGGTATTCGGGCGGAAAAAGCAGCCTGCATGTGGAATTGGGAAGGTGCAGGCTGCTTTTTGCAGGGCGAAAGCCGTTTTTTATAGTGGTTATAGTGGATTAAAATAAACATGAGACAAGGCGGCAAGCCGTAAGGGCGTACAAGTAGTACGTTAAGGCGAGCCAACGCCGTATCGTTGCAATTTTAATCTACTATAACGGTTCGCATGGCGTTGCGCCGCCGCACCTGCGCTTTGGTCGACAAACCGAAAAAGCAGCCTGCACCCGCCGCCCATCGTCCGCAGCCCTCAAATTTGCTATAATTTGCAGCATTATCCAAACCTTAACGACAGCAAGGACAACAGCATGACAGCAACACAGCGCGACTTAAACCGCATCCGCCACAACACCAAAATCGTGGCCACACTCGGCCCCGGCAGCAACGATGTGGCTTTGCTGCGCGACATGATTTTGATTGGCGCACTGAACGTGGTGCGCTTCAATTTCAGCCACGGCACGCCCGAATTTCATGAAAACAATGCCAAAATCGTGCGCGAAGCCGCGCGGCAGGCAGGGCGCGAAGTGGCGATTATGGCCGATTTGCAAGGGCCGAAAATCCGCGTTTCCAAGCTGGTGGGCGGCAGCATCCAAATCCATGCCGGCGAAGCCCTGCTGTTTGACGCCGCGCTGGAAGGCGAAGGCACGCGCGAACGTGTGGGGCTGGATTACCGCGAGCTGCCGAACGATGTCCGCGCCGGCGACGTGCTGCTGCTGGACGACGGCTTGCTCACCGTCACCGTGCAAAAAGTGGAAGGCAGCGAAATCCACACCGTGGCGAACAACAGCCACGTGCTCAAAAGCAACAAAGGCATCAACAAACAGGGCGGCGGATTGTCGGCCGGCGCGTTCACCGAAAAAGATTTCCGCGATTTGAAAACGGCCATCGGCATCGGCTGCGATTATCTGGCCGTGAGTTTTGTGAAAAATGCGGAAGACATGAAAATCGCCCGGGATGCCGTGGCGGCGGAATGTGACAAAATATGTCAGAAAATCAGGCCGGGCCTGGTGGCGAAAATAGAACGCATTGAAGCTATTGAAAATTTAGATGACATTATTGAGGCATCCGACGGCATTATGGTGGCGCGCGGCGATTTGGCGGTGGAGGTGGGTAATGCCGCCGTGCCCGCGCTGCAAAAACGCATGATACGCCGCGCCCGCGAAATGCGCCGTTTCAGCATCACCGCCACGCAGATGATGGAAAGCATGATTGAAAACCCCGTGCCCACGCGCGCCGAAGTCAGCGATGTGGCCAATGCGGTGCTGGACGGCACGGATGCAGTTATGTGCTCGGCGGAAACCGCAGTGGGTAAATATCCGTTTGAAACCGTGCGCCAAATGTCGCTGATTTGCGCGGCGGCGGAAAAAGAGCAGGATTTGCTGGTCGGCGTGTCGGACACGATGGAAGAAACGCGCCGTATCGACCATGCCATTGCCAGCGCGGCGGTGCATATCGCGCGGCACACCAATGCCAAAGCAATTGTGGCGTTGACGGAAAGCGGCACCACCGCGTTCCAAGTCAGCCGTTACGGCATCCAAATCCCGATTTACGCGCTCACGCCCAGCCAGCAGGCGCAACGGCGCATGGCCATGTACCGCGGCGTGCGGCCTTTGAAGCTGGCCACCAGCGTGGAGCACGACAAAGCGTTTGACGAGGTGGAAGCCTTGCTGCTGGAGCGCGAAGTGCTGAAAGTGGGCGACCAATACATCATCACCAGCGGCACGCACATGCGTGAAAGCGGCGGCACGAATTCGCTGCAAGTGATGACGGTGGCGGCATAGCCGAATCGGCCGCAAAAAAGCAGCCTGCACTGTGGAAAACGAAGTGCAGGCTGCTTTTTCATTTTTTTTCAATACGATAAATTTCCGTATTCGCATGGTTTCATGGCGTTGCGCCGCCATACCCACGCTCGAGGTGGCTGCCCATCTCAAAAAGCAGCCTGCACCGCCACCATGTTCAAGTGCAGGCAGCCCTCTGCCGGCAACCGCAAACCCACTCCCTCTCCCTGTGGGAGAGGGCAAAACCCGCCGCCGTTCAGAACAGAAATTTGTGCCGCCCGGAGAAGCCCTCACCCTAACCTTCTCCCACGGGAGAGGGGATGGATTTGCTGCGAACCCAAAAAAAGCAGCCTGCACCTTGAATATTGAAGCGCAGGCTGCTTTTTTACAGCGGCGAATCCGCGTGCTGGAAAACCGCGCGACACACCCATTCCGCCAAATCAGGCTCGATGTGCGTTTGCAGTGGCAGCACATACACCGAATCCGGCACATCGGCAGGATTCAGCTTCACCGCGTCTTTTTCGGTAATGAACACATAATCGGCGGCGGGCACATCCTGCGCGGACAAGGGCGCGTGGTCGGGCAGGGCAACGGTGTGTTGCAGCGTGAAACCCAAATCGGCCAGCGAGCGGAAAAAACGTTCGGGACGGGCGATGCCGGCCAAGGCGGCGCACGAGGCATCCGCGTGCAGGCTGCCTGGTGCCAGCGTCCGTTCCGGATGGCGCAGGCAATAGGGCAACGAGGGCGTGCTGCGGCTGCTGAACACGGGCAGCGTGCTTTGCCAAGCCGATTTGGCACGGTCGATATCGTGCAGGCTGCTTTGGCTCAAGACCACGGCATCCACCTGCTGCAAACGCGAAAGCGGCTCGCGCAGGCAGCCGTTGGGCAATACATCGAGCGTGCGGCCGATATGCGCCGCCGGAAACACGGCGATTTCCAAATCGCGGTGCAGCGCGTAATGCTGCAAACCGTCGTCCGCCACCATCAGCTGAAGATCGGGAAACCGCTGCAACAAAGCGCAGCCTGCCGCAAAACGGTCGGCACCCACCGCCATCGGCGCGTGCGTTTGGCGGTACAGCAGCAAAGGCTCGTCGCCGGCCACCGCCGCCGAACTTTCAGAACGCAGAATATGGATGGCCTGCGATGTCCGCCCGTAGCCGCGGCTGACAATGCCGACACGCACGCCGCGCTGCTGCAATGCATTCACCAGCGCGCCCGTAATCGGCGTTTTGCCCGTGCCGCCCACATGAATATTGCCGACAATGACCACGGGCACGGGCAGCCGGCGGATTTTTTCGGGATGCTGTTGATACGACAAACGCCGCTGCCGCGCCAAACAAGCAAACAGGCGCGATAACGGCGACAAAAGAATACGCCCCAATACGGAGGGCTGCTGCCAATGTCGTTCTAAAAATGCGTGGAATTTCATTTTCATAGTGAGTGCAGGCTGCTTTTGTATCGGGGCGGACGAGGGAAGGGGTGGTTATTCGCTGTTGGCATTGCTGCGGCGCGTGAACGTGATGCCGAGCTGTTTGAGTTTGCGGTACAGGTGCGTGCGCTCCAAGCCCACTTTCTGCGCCACGCGGCTCATGTTGTGGTTTTCCTGCTGAATGTGGAATTCGAAATAACGGCGTTCCAATTCTTCGCGCAATTCGCGCAAAGGCAGGTTGAAATTGAAGCTGCTTTTGATTTCCTGTTCGGTATCGTTTTCTTCAAACTGGTTCAGCATCCGCACCACGTCGCCGTCGTGGATTTCATGGTTTTTGCAGTTCATGGCCAGGCTTTTGACCACGTTGCGCAGCTGCTCGATATTGCCTGGCCATTCGTATTGACGCAGGCGGTTGAAGGCGGACGATGTGAATTTCACGTCCAAAGGTTCCGGCAGGGAGTTGGACAATTCGCGCAAAATCTGTCCTGCCAAGAAGGGGATGTCTTCGCTTTGGTGGCGCAAAGACGGCAGATGGATAACCGAGCCGGACAAAAGACCCGACAGGCGCGCATCGGCATTATGGTTCAGCCATTCGTTCACGGGGCGGCTGCTGGTGCAGATAATGCGGACATTGCAGCGTTCCGCCTTGCTCAATACAAAGCCGATGCTTTGCTGGATGGATTTGTCGTATTGCGCCATATCGCCCAAATACAGGATGCCGCCCGATGCCTTTTCCAGCAAATCCATCGGCAAGTCCACCAAATGTTCGGGGCGGCGCACTTCCACCCAAGGCGTATTCGGTTTTTGGAACATTTTGGCCACGGTTTCAAAAGGGCAGCCTGCTTCGCCGATGAGCAGAATGTGTTCGTTGTGGCGCGTGGCCTGTTCCAATTGTTTGTTCAGTTCTTTGATGACGGTGCTGTTGCCCAAATTATTGCCGATCAGCGCGGACTGTGCCTGCGTTTCGCCATGTTTGAGGGCGCGATCCACCGTTTGCAGCAGTTTTTGCAGTGGAATGGGTTTTTCCAGAAAATCCAATGCGCCGATTTTTGTCGCTTCCACGGCGGTATCGATGCTGCCGTGTCCGCTCATCATGACCACCGGCATGGTGAGCAGGCCGCTGGTTGCCCATTCTTTCAACAGGGTAATGCCGTCGCTGTCCGGCATCCAAATATCCAGCAAAACCAAGGAAGGGCGGAGCTGAATGCGCATTTTGCGTGCTTCTTCGGCATTTTCCGCGCAGGCAACGGTATAGCCTTCGTCTTCCAGTGTTTCTTGCAATACTTCACGAATACCGATTTCGTCATCAACAATTAAAATTTCTGTATGTTTGTTGGTCATAGCGGTTTATCTGGGTTTTCTGGGAAATGGTTTTGGGCGGGGGCGAAATAAAGATGTATATCCGCACCGCCTCCGACACGGTTGGCGATCGTAATGCGGCCGTTGTGTTCTTCCACGATTTTTTTTACTACCGGCAGACCCAAGCCTGTGCCGTTGGGTTTGTCGGTGATGTAAGGTTCGAAGGCGTTGGACAGCATTTCTTTGCTGAAGCCCGTGCCGTTGTTCTGCACGTTCAGGTGCAGGCTGCCTTCTGCCGCTTCCGTGTAAATCCAAACGTGCGGTACCGCATCGCTTTGCGCTGCTTCGGCGGCGTTTTTGAACAGGTTGTGCAACACTTGGCGCATGGCGGTGGTGTCGGCATTGAGCATTAAAGGCATCTGGCTTAAATGTGCTTCGAACACGCAGGGAGAACTTTCGTATAAGACCAACACCTCGGCAATAATGTTGTTGAAATTGATGGGCTTAAACTTCATCGCGGCAGGCGCACGGGCATAATTCCGAAAGGCTTCCACCATTTCTTTAAGGGCCGCCACCTGCTTAACGATAGTGTTAGTGGATTTTTCCAAAATTTGCGCATCGTCTGTTGCTAATTTACCACGCAATTTCCATGCCAACCTTTCGGCGGACAGTTGAATCGGGGTGAGCGGATTGCGGATTTCGTGCGCCAAACGCTTGGCCACTTCGCCCCAAGCGGCTTCTTTTTGGGCGCGGACGAGGGCGGTAATGTCGTCAAATACCAACACTAAGCCGTGGCCGTTTTCTTCGGGCAGGCGCACGGCTTTGCCCAGCAAAATGCGGCTTTCATCTTGGGCCAGATAGGTGGTTTCGACGGCTTCGCGGCTGTGTTCGGTTTCGGCCAGTGTAGTGAAGACTTGGCTTAATGCGGTGTGTTGCGGCGACTGGTGCGCCCAATCCTGCGGTTTCTGTCCCAAAAGCGCGGCCAGGTTGCAGCCCAAAATGGTTTCGGCGCTTTGGTTGTAGGTGTTCAGGCAGCCTGCATTGTCCAGCGTTACCACGCCGTTGCTCAAACTTTCCAGCACGCGTTCCAGATAATGCCGTGCGGCTTCTTGTTCGTAGCGGTGGCGTTCGTCGGCGGTTTTGGCAATGGCCAGTTGTTCGCTCATGTGGTTGAAGAGCTGGGTCAGCCGGCCCAATTCGTCTTTTTGGGTAACCGCAATGTGCTGGTTGAAATTGCCCTGGGCGATGGCGCGGGCGGCGTTGGAAAGCTGCACAATCGGGCTGACGAAGCGTTGGGCGAAATACAGGGCGGCGGCCAATGCCAGCAGCACGGCCAAAACGGTGGCGATGCAGAGGGTGATTAAAAAGAAGGTTTGCAGGCCTTTTTGGGCGAAATTGAGTTCGGCGTATTTGGCGCGGGCGGATTCGATGAGCTGTGCATCTTGGGCAATGGCTTCGGGGATGCGGTGGCGGAAGAATAGGGCGTATTGCGCCTGATCGGATTGCGTGAGCAGCAGCCAGCCGCTGGCGTATAAGGTGTTGTCGAGGCTTTCGATATGGTAGTGCTTTTCGGTTTGGCGGATTTGTTGCAGGCTGCTTTCGTCCAGTTCGGGGGCGGGAAAATGTTGCGGATTGTATTGTGCGGCGGGTGTTTTGGTGCGCAGGTTCCAGACGGCCAGTTGGGCGAAATCGGATTGGCTGGCCTGTTTCAGGGCGGAATCGAGGTTTTGCGGCAATGCGCTGCCGTCCAGCAGTTTGGTGCGGACGGTATCCGCCTGCGCCAAGCTGTTTTGTGCGGCGTGCTTTAAGGCATTTTGGCTTAATGTCAGGCTGCGCTCCAGCGCTTCTTTGGTGTCGTCGCCGAACCACGAATTGATGCTGTGCGCGATGAATTGTGCCGATACGCCTAATAAGAACAGTGCGGGCAATACGGCGACAAAGGTAAACATGCGGCTGAGTTTGCGGGCGATTTGCGAGCCGAAAATCTGATGGTTTTTGTCGCGCAGAATCAGCCAGATATAGCGCAAGACCACAATAAACAGGGTGAACGCCAACACGGCCGCCGCACCGGCAATCCACCAGAAATAGGGGGCGAAACGGCTTTGGCTGTCGGTGGAAAAGGTGAGCAGGTAGAGTACGGCGAAGGCGGCGATGCCGCAGAAAATCAGGAAACGGCGCATGACGGTATGATTTGAAAAGTGGGGTTTTGAAACGCCGGCAGGGTAATTTCACCCATGTGTATTGTGGGTAAAATGCAGGTGCAGGCTGCTTTTTAACGGTGGATGTTCAAATCCCGCCAGCCCGAATCCAGCGACCAGTTGCGCGATGTCAGCGCATTGATTTGGAAGGGTTTGGGCAGCTTGGTGGTGCTCAGGCTCAGTCGCACGTTCACTTTCACTTCGTATTGCGGCGTGTCGGAAAGCGTGCCGGCTTCCAAAACCGACCAGTTGGCAATGGCGCCGACGGCTTTGAGCGCGGTGGACAGGCTGCTGTATTCGGAAGAATACGTGCCGACCGTTACCCGGTAGCGGCTGGTGAGCGGGTGGTAGGACAGGCGGTAATTGACGGTGTTGTTGTCGCTGACCAGATGGCTGAGTTTGAAGCGGTATGATGCCAGCGTGGGGCGCTCCAGTTGGTAGGTGAGCGCGAAATCCAGCGACACGCCTTGTTTGAGCGCGTCTTCCAATTGTTCGGGCAATTCGGTGACAAAGCGCGTGCTGATGGATAATTGTCCGTTGTTCAGGATTTTGCCGTCCAAGCGCGTGCTGCGGATGCTTTCCGCGTGTGCGGCGGGCATGGCCAGCAGCGGCAGCAGGCAGCAGAAAACGCCCAGCCAACGAAAGCAGCCTGCACTTTTCTTATGCGCTTTGGGATTTGGAGATGAGGGCATAATAAAATCCGTCCTGTTTGTCGTTGGGTAAGAGGGTTTGTTCTTGTTGCAGTTGCGCATCGGCGTGGCGTTGCAGGAATTTTTGGCATTGCCGTCCGTTTTCTTCGTAAAACAGTGAGCAGGTGGCCAACAGCATCCGGCCGCCGGGTTTGAGCGTCTGCCACAGACGGTCGAGCAGGATTTCCTGCTGCCGTGCGGTTTTGGCGGCATCGTTCGGGCGGCGCAGCCATTTGATGTCGGGATTGCGCTTGATGGTGCCGGAAGCAGTGCAGGGCACGTCGGCCAGAATGGCGTCGAACGGTTGGCCGTCCCACCAGTCGTCCAGATTTTGGGCGGCGGCGCAATGCAGCTGTGCGTGCAGGCCGAGCCGTGTCAGATTGTCCCGTACGCGCTGCAAACGGACGGGGTCGATGTCCAACGCGGTGAGGGCGCAGTCGGCCATTTCCAAAATATGCCCCGTTTTGCCGCCGGGCGCGGCGCAGGCATCCAAAATGCGTTCGCCGTCCTGCGGTTGCAGCAGGTAGGCGGCCTGCTGCGCGCCCCAGTCCTGCACGGAAACATGGCCTTCGGCAAACTGCGGCAGCTGCTGCACGGGCACGGCTTCGGCCAGGCGGACGGCGTAATCGTCCAGTATTTTGGCTTCGATGCCGGCCTGCTGCAACAGCGCGGCATAGCGTTCTGCGTCGCCGTGCCGGCGGTTCACGCGCAGGGTGAGCGGCGGGTGCATTTGGAAGGCGGCGGCAATGTTGTGCCAGTGTTTCGGATATTGTTGTTGCAGGCTGCTTTTGAGCCAGGCGGGCAGGTTGTATTTGGCGGTGTCGTCAAACCGTGCGGCTTTGTTCAGGCCTTCGCGTTCGCGCAGGAAGCGGCGCAGTATCGCGTTGGCGAAGGAGCGGTATTGCCCGCGCCCGATTTTGCCGATGTGGCGCACGGTTTCGTTCACCACGGCATACGGTGCGTTGCGCGTGTGGTTTAATTGGTACAGCGCCACCAGCAGATGGGCATAAAGCAAGGGATTATCGACAGGTTTGTTCAACAGGCGGTTCAGCATGAAGTGCAGGCTGCCATAGAAGCGCTGGCAGCCATAAGCCAAATCCTGCAACATGCCTTTGTCTTGCGCGCTTAACGCAGGTTCGGCGGCCAATACGCGGCCCAGTTCGTCCGACAGGTTCTGCCCGCCGTGCACTGCGGTGAAAATTTGCGCTGCCAGAGATTGAACGTGCGATAAAGACATATATTTTCCAGAAATCAAGTTAATCGTTGCTGAATTTTAACCGAAAAACGCATTTCAGGCAGCCTGCACCTGCGGCGGGGCATGGTGCCGGCGTGTCGCACAAACCGTGCAATCTGCTATATAATCACGCTTTTACCGCTTTTATCGTTGCACAGCAAGGAGCGCGCCATGTACGACAAATATCAATCCGACACCACAAAATTCCTGAACGATTATTTGCAGCAGCACCCCGAAGAAGCCGAGCGCCGTTTGAAAAACCGCGCCCTGCTGTGGGACGTGGAACTGAACGCCGAAGAGCAGGAAGCCTTCAAAGCCGCCGCCGTGGCGAAAAAACCGTATACCTACCAACCCGATTAAGCCAAAAGCAGCCTGCACATGACGGTTCAATCGACAGAGTTCACGCCCGAATTGCGCCAATACCTGCGGCAAATGGGTTCGCCTGAACCAGAAGTTCTGGCCGCCATCCGCCGCCAAACCGAAACACATCGTTTGGGCAAAATGGCGATTGCCGCCGAGCAGGCCGCATTGCTGACCTGGCTGGCCAAACTCACGGGCGTGCGCCGCTATTTGGAAATCGGCGTGTTTACCGGCTACAGCAGCACCGCCATGGCGCTTGCCCTGCCCGAAGACGCAGAGCTGACCTGCTGCGACATCAACGTGACCTTCACCGACCAGGCGCGGCGGCATTGGCAGGCGGCGGGCGTGGCACACAAAATCACCCTGCATTTGCAGCCTGCACTCATCACCATGGACGAACTGATTGCCCAAGGGCAGGGTGGCCGCTACGACATGGCGCTGATTGATGCCGACAAACCGCCCACGCCGCATTATTTTGAACGCGCGCTGCAACTGGTGCGCCCCGGCGGCATCATCGCCATCGACAACCTGCTGCTGGGCGGCCGCGTGGTGCAGGCTGCCGCCGAAAAAAGCCCCGAAAGCCACCGCATATTGCAAGCATTCAACGCACGGCTGCCGCACGATGAACGCATCGAAACGCTCACATTGCCACTGGGCGACGGCTTAACCCTGGTGCGGAAAAAATAGCCCGAAAAGCAGCCTGCACTTTTCAGGATAGCCAAAGTGTAGGCTGCTTTTTTATTGCCCAACACCGCCGCCCGCACCGCCGTACCCTCCCATTCCACGCCCAATCATGCCAACCCAAAATACCGACCAATTCCTGCAACGATTTGCCGCGCAAGTTCCCGATTTGCGCGGCAAACGCATTTGTGTCGGATTGAGCGGCGGCGCGGATTCCGTGGTGCTGCTGCACGTGCTGGCCGCCCTGCGCGATTCCTTTGGCCTGGCCGATTTGTCCGCCGTGCATGTGCATCACGGGCTGAATGCCGCCGCCGACGATTGGCAGCAGTTCTGCCGTGATTATGCACAGCGGCTGGGCGTGGGTTTTTCGGCGGTGCGCGTGCAGGTGGAAGCCGGAAAATTGGGTATTGAAGCAGCGGCCAGAACGGCGCGATATGCCGTGTTTGCCGAACAAAATACCGATTTTGTCGCGCTGGCGCACCATCGGGACGACCAAATCGAAACCTTTTTTCTGGCGGCATTGCGCGGCGGCGGCCTGCGTGCGCTTTCCGCCATGCCCGAACAGCGTGCGCTGACAGAAAAAACCGTGTTGTGGCGGCCGTTTTTGGCCTTTTCGCGCGCGGAAATCGAACAATATGCACGGGGCAACGCACTGGTGTTTGTGCACGACGACAGCAACGAAAATCCGGCGTTCCTGCGCAACTGGCTGCGTGGCGGCTGGCTGCCCGATTTGGCGGCTCGATTGCCGCATTATGCGGAACATCTGCACAGCAGCATTGCCTTGTTGCAGGAAGAACGCGCGCTGCTGGAAGAGGTGGCGGCGCAGGATTGGCAGGCGGTGCGGTGTGCGCAGGGGTTGCATCAGGCGCGTTGGCAGGTGTTCAGTCCGGCGCGGCAACGGCAGCTGTTGCACACGTTTGCGCGGCAATACGGCTTGGGTGCGCCCACCGCAGGCAGCCTGCACCTTTGGGCGGACTGGCTGCGGCAGGCAGAACGGGGCGAATGGCGTTTGCCGCGCGGTCGGGCCGTGTTGTCGCACGGTGTTTTGTTTGCCGTGCCGCAGGATTTTGCGTTGTCGTGGCCGTGGGTGGCGCAGCCCGTGCAAGGCAGCCTGCACTTTGCCGCACAACAGGCCGGATTGGCATGGCAGGGCGATGCGCCGCAGGGTGCAGGCTGCTTTCGTGCCGCGCGGCGTGATGACGAACTGCCCACCAATATCGGTCATAAAAACGTGTTCCGCCTGTTGCAGGAAAAGCGTGTGCCGGCGTTTGTGCGGCCGTTTTGGGCGGTGGCGTGCGATGAAAACGGGCGGTGCATCGCCGTGGCCAACCTGCGCAGCACGCCCGAATTGGGGCAGGCGCGTTTGATTGCACCCGATTTGTTGCCGTATCTGCCGCAGGCGGCATAATCTGCTGTTTTGTCAGGACGGCGCATAGGCAAAAGCGTAAAATTGCCGTAGAATTTGCCCATTTTTGGGTGATTAACGTATTGAACAGACGGGATAGGAATTATGAAAAAACTACTGCCTTTACTGAGTGTTGCCTTGCTGGCCGCGTGTTCGCCGGGCAATGATGCCACCGAGCCGAAAGCTGCCAGCCCCGCAACCGCCGCTTCCGCCCCTGTGGTGCAGGCTGCTTCTGCCCCTGCCGCCGCTTCTGCTGAAGCGAAAACGGCTTCTGCCGCAGAAGATAATTGGACACCGCCGGCCGCCGCTTCCGAACCGAAAGCGCAAGCCGAGCAACTGAACGATTTGCTGGGACAGTTCAAAGACGAAGCCGCCCAGCGCACGGAAGCCTACCGCCAAAAAAATATGCAGCCTTCTTATGAGGAAAGCATTGCGCTGGTACGCGAAGAAGTGGCCGCCGTCCGCCTTGCCGCACAGCATTTGAACAAATTGCAGCTGTCCGACAGCGAAGTGGCCGCCGCCCGCGACGCGCAGGCCAAACTGATGATTCTGCTGGCCGAAAGCAGCGAAGAGCAACTGAAATCGGTGATGAGCAGCGCGCCCGAATCGGAAGCGGATTTGCCCGACCCGGCCAAGCTGGATGCCATCGAGCAAACGCAGCAGGAAGCCGAACAATCATTGAAACGCCTGTTGCGCAAATACCGTATCCGCGCCAAATAAGCCAAAAGCAGCCTGCACTTTCTTTTTTTAAATACAACCAACGAAATCAACATCATGAAAACCTCCGAACTACGCCAAAAATTCCTAAAATTCTTCGAATCCAAAGGCCACACCATCGTCCGCTCTTCCAGCCTCGTGCCGCACGACGACCCGACGCTGCTGTTTACCAACGCCGGTATGAACCAGTTTAAAGACGTATTCCTCGGCTTCGACAAACGCGCCTACAACCGCGCTACCACCGCGCAAAAATGCGTACGCGCCGGCGGCAAACACAACGACTTGGAAAACGTCGGTTACACCGCCCGCCACCACACCTTCTTTGAAATGATGGGCAACTTCTCCTTTGGCGACTACTTCAAACGCGACGCGATCCACTTCGCTTGGGAATTCCTCACTTCTCCCGAATGGCTGAACATCCCCAAAGAAAAACTCTTGGCGACCGTGTATGCCGAAGACGACGAAGCCTACAACATCTGGCTGA
>ERZ772772.353-NODE-353-length-28543-cov-2.851130_pt1 | contig 28543 bp, 27 predicted proteins | sample MGYA00511484_ERZ772772 | MGnify/ENA primary metagenome ERZ772772 (study PRJEB29015, sample SAMEA2737913) | human oral metagenome | biome: human oral; feature: human-associated habitat; material: dental | place: China | collected 2088 ... | reverse complement strand
ATGACCATTGCTCGCGATTCGGATTCCGAAAAAGAGTACAACCTCAAAATGTATCGTTTCAATTTGATCGACAATACCGAAGCATCTCGTATTGTTCAGATGTTTACTGGTACACTGGTACAGAACGTCAAATACGATATGTCAACACTCATCAGCGATGTCATCGACCAGTATCGTATCGGATATGCCCCGGTACATATCGAGTCATTTGAAGAGCACTTCGATACACTGCTCAACTTCTATAAGAAGATCGTTGCAGAAAACGAGCGTTATCTGATTAGCGCATCCGCCGGTTCTGATGAGATGAAGGAACTTGCAATTGCTAAGAAGATCAACCAGGATACATTTGACCCATTCTTCGGTCTTCGTCTCAATACGCGTACGGATGAAAAGATTCCGTATTATCGCAACTACACAGTGAAGCCGACAGGTCCCTGGACTCCTCCTGCACTGACGATCCCAGATACACTTGGGTCGACAAAGCCTCTCAATACAGCAGACTGGAATGCTGCATATGTTGGTGCAAAGGTCCTTGTGATCGCAGATCCTCTAAATGCTGGACAGCGCTGGATGTATACGGTCATGTCAATTGATAAGACAACTGGTACCATTGAATATGATGATGGTGTTGTCTCTGAGATTGATGCAGATCAGTACAATGGCGTCAACCTGACACAGAATGTTGGACAGCTTTTTGACGGCGGTCATGACGGCGACTTCCAGGAAATTACCGTCAACGGCAAGAAGCGCCCGCCAACGGAAGCGGAGATGAAGATCCTGCTTTCACGGGAATATGTCAAAGCATTCCGTGGTCAAAAGGACCGTCGTATTCTGTCACCTGCGCGCATCTATTTCAACTTCATGTTTGATGCAAACTACAATATGACGAATGAGGGAAGCCTTGAAATGGAGACGACAACTTCTCCGCTCTTCAATGGTTCCACAATCCTCACGGACAAGGATGCGCAACAGCTTGCAATGCTTGGTTCGTCTACCATGGCAATTGACTTCTCCGATATCAATGTGAAGAAAGCCATGTATGAACTGAATGATTTCCGTAACAGAAATGGTATGATGGTCAATCCTGACCTTGGTGCAGGATGTTCGCTCTATCTGGACTGCAATCTGGTAGGGATGAAGTCGATTGGTGTCAACCATGAGCTCATGAACATTATCAACATGATGGAAGAGTTCAAGGGCCGTCAGTGCTCTATCGATCTCGGACATTACCAGATTTTTGATCCGGTAACACATCGGCGCATTCCTGTAACAACGTCATATTTCCTGGCAAAGGAACTCATCCCTCATATCGTACGACACGGCATCAATCGACCATTCGTCAATCGTTTTGCTCAGTTGGATGCGATTCAGAGGAATAGTTCTCTTGTTGTATCTGGAACGATCATTCGCGACAGCTTCCAGCCAGATATCGATCTGATTGACTGGGATGTCAAGGAGCTGTTGTTCAAGAATCGTATCAACTACTATCTGACCACCGATGAAGGTCGCGTGGTACAGCGTGCGTGCCAGAACACTCGTCAGCTTGAAGCATCACAGCTTCTGGAAGAGCACAACGTCCGTGTTCTCAACGTACTTAAGACAAATCTGGACCGTGCATGCAACATGTACCTCTACGATTGGTCTGATAAAAATGTCCGCAAGGGATATACGACGGCACAGATGGATATCTATAAGCCGTGGATTGGGACAATGGTCGAGGATATCCGAATTTACTTTGAGGCGAATGAGTGGGAAGAGGAGCGCATGATTATGCATTGCTATGCAGACGTGAAGTTCTTCAATATTGCGAAGCGCATCATTGTGGAGATCAATGTCAATCCGACCAAGAGTTCGACTGGAGGTGAGGTATAATGGCAATTCCTGGCGTAATTACAGCACAGACTGGCGGTCGGCAATTCGATTCTCCAGATCTTGTAAACTATTCGATGTTTGTCGGTGGTGTCAACTCGACTCACCATGCATTGCGCAATTACTCACCGATGGTGAATGGCTTCGGTCGATTGTTTATGGTTCGTCCTCCGCGCGCAATCTTGAAAATGTTTGCGGGTAGTGATGCGAATCTCTACTCTCCCAACAATCTATTCATTCAGGTGAAGCATATCCTGGAGTATATGAATCGTTCCGTAACAGGATTCCAGGAAAAGAAGATTGAGAATGCAGCAACTCCGATTCAGGGTGGATTTGCAGGTCGCTCATTCAATACGCCGACGGTTACCAAGGAAACGACACAGAGCGTTACAATCGGTCTCTATGAATTGATTGGCGCTCCTGTCTTCACGGTTATCGATGGCTGGATGAACGCGATCGGTGATGAGAACTCAGGTCTTGCAACATATGGCGGGTGGATTTCTGGTGGTAAGGATGCCAATGGTCTTGAGAAGCGTCTTTATCGAAGGAATAACGAATCCGATGAAGGTATTCCGTTCAATGAAGCAAACCATACGGCTGAGTTCATTTACGTCATGCATGACCGTTCTGGTGCTCAGGTTGAGCGCGCAGTTATGCTTGCAGACTGCTATCCTGAGGGAATTAATCAGGGTGCAATTCTCGACATGGCGCAGGGCGGTACACATGATAACGTCACATATGACGTAACGTTCAACTGTGTTGTGTATCGTTCTCCGATTATCACTGCAATTGCAAACGACCTACTCAAACAGTATCGAATTGTGTCGAACTCGCTCAACTTCAACCCAGAGCTCGGTGATGCAGTATACGCTCCCGGTTCAACAAGCCTCTTCCAGAAATCTCTTGGTCCAGTACCTGTTGATTCTGCAACTGGCTCGAACATTGGTAACATTCCTGCATTTGATGCAACGAATGCACCGAAGACTCTCATTGTCAACAATAAGAGTATTGATGACGGTAAGCTTGCTGGTCAGCAGGGTCGCCATGCAGCTCCATCTGAGGATGGGTTTGGTTCATAAGCACACTCGATACGAAGAGGGGAATTCCCCTCTTCGTATCTTCTCATTATACCCCTATATATTCTTTAAGTAGATGAATAAATGTCATGTATTAAAAGGAGGAATTATCATGACACTCGAACGAATGTTTGATATTGTGTATGCTCTCCCGGTCGACGAGTTCGGAATTCACCGCAAGGACGGCGTACCCCTCATCCATGTCTACGGGACAGGAGACCAATTCAACATCCTGGGAGGAGGAGCGGAATCTGTTCCGCTCTGGAATATTATTATAGATTGGAGTGTCGTAGACGGAGATGTAACGGTTATCCCCGTATCCAATGGCTGCTCCATGTGGGATTGGGCGAGGACATTCGATATCGACGATAAAGTCGATTCCCTGCCGGATGCAATCACCCTCGTATTGAAGGAGGCGGGAATTCGGTAAAGGACATCGAATCAACTTCGCACTGGGGGAGTTTAACACTCCCCTTTATTTTTTATTTATATATTTTACGAATGACGTATATCAATAATTTCATTCAGTATCTATGAGGAGGATTATTGTGCCAGCTGAAAAATTTACGCTGATTCCAGAACTCCAAAAACGAGCGAAACTTTTAGAAGGGGAAAAGAAACTAGCTCTTGTTGGGCAGGGAGATTTCCCAGCAGCAAATAATGTTATGCGTGCAACGATGAATATCAAACATCAAATTCAACATGTTGCCGTTGATAATTCAGAATTCCCAATGATTTATGATGGGAAAGAAGAAGTTGTTGGAGAACATTCATCATTCTATCATCGCACAAAGGGCGCTTCATGTGTTGTCACAAATATTGTCAAAAAATACGATGGGCGGCTCAAGGGTAAATCCAAAATCGCGCTTTACTTTTTATATTACAAAGATCTGGATGCATATCATGTCGTGGAAAGAAAAGAAGTAGAAGATCTTACTGAAGATTTTGGATTCACATATGATAATGATTATCTCGATGCTTGTGAAGTTGGAGATACCATCCCAGCTGGAACGCGAATTCACAGCTCCCGATCCTATGACAAAAATGGAAATGTTGGTATTGGGGTAAATGGGCGTATTCTATTTGGAATGCATCCAATGGTGGAGGAGGACGCGATCGGAATATCTGAATCATTTGCGAAACGAATGGTGACGACACATGTTGTATCAAAGACAATCCCGATTGGAGAACATACAATTCTACTCAATCTGTATGGGAAAGATGGGGAATATCAAGGACTGCCAAATATAGGCGACGTCATTCACAATGGAATTTTATGTGCAACACGCAATGTCAAAGAACATCGTATGTTTTCAGACCTGAGAGACAGTTCTCTCAGTACATTGAATTTGCAATCCGACCAGGTATTCTATGGCAATGGTGAGGTCGTTGACATCAACATATATTGCAATAATCCAAATCTTGCGATGAATAAAGTAAATCGTCAGATTCTTGAATATTATAATGACGCCAGATGGTTCTATACGGAAGTATATAAAGTGACAAAGGCGATTATTGCAAAGGGAGCAAAATATGTTTCTCCCGAGATCAATCGATGGAAGCGTCGTGCCATGAATTATCTTGATACACAAGCCATCTGGGCGTTCAATGATAATGTGTTCAACAACCTGATGATTGAGATTTTGATCATGCATAAAGATCCGATTAAAGTTGGACGAAAAGTGACAGGCAGGCATGGAAACAAAACCGTAGTTTCCACGATCATTCCAGATGATGAGATGCCGTATCTAACGACAGACTTTTATGTTGATGAGTATGGTGTGACACATCCGAAAGGGGAACGAATTCCCGTCGAGCTCATCACCAATCCATTGGCAATCATTAATCGCACAATACCAATGGCATTGTTCGAGCCTTCTGTCACCTTTATTTTAGATCGCATGCGCCAACACATGAAGACCTTGGAAACTCTTCAAGAGCAACATGACTACATGTTTGATATCATTGGGACACTCAATGAAAAATTTGCACGGGAATTGGAAGACGTTTATAAAGATCTATCCGACCGTGAAAAGCGAAAATTCATAGAGAAAGCAATCTATGAAGGGACGTCTATTCGATGGGAAGCATTTGACGATAATTTCTGTCTCCGAGATAATATCATTAAGATCTATGAGAAATTTTCTGATACAATTACACCATACCACATCTTCATGCCAAAACCAAAATGGGGGCGTGATATTTATATTGGAGATGATTGCATTGGCTTCCAGTACATGCTAATGTTAAAGCAGTCAGGGGAGAAAGGATTCTCCATCCGGTCATCTGGAGCCATCTCAGATGAATCATTGCCGGAAAAATCACATGAATCGAAGATTGGAAAACAGTGGGCATCCGATACGGCGGTTCGTTTTGGATTCATGGTGATTACCAATCCCGAAGATTTTGCGTTGGTCACAGCGCTATACCGTTCGTCCATTGATGGAAGAAGATTTATGTACGAGGCAATTCTTTCAGAGGATGGCGATTACAATCTTCCAGAAAAGTTTACCTCCCGTACAGCAGAAATTCTTCAGGTATATCTGAAATCTCTCGGCGTTCGTATGGAAACGATCATCAATGAAGATGAATACATTGGTGAAGCAGAATTCGATGATACGATTGTTGGCTTTACAATGCGCAACCGTGTCATTTTCTGCACACCAAATGAAATGTATTATTTGAAGAAACTGAAGAAGATTTACAAGCGATATCAAAAAGAAAGTCTAGATGATATCGTTGATCTAAGCGATGCATGGGATTATATCCTCGAACATCTTCCGTTCAAAAAGAAACACCTCACCGACAATATCATTAACCTATTCAAAAATAACATTGAGGCGTTTTCCTAATACGGAAGGAGCGATTGATATGAATCCGATAACCGTGCCCCCAATCCTGTGGATCCTATTTATCATTTCCATTTCATTCTTTGTAATTACGCTTGCGCGATATATGACATTGCGCTATGCGTATCTCAAAGCAAGAAATATTCGAGAAGAATTGGAATTTCGAGATCGCAGCACAGTGATTTCATACAGCAAAGAGGTATTGGATCTGGTTCGGAAAATTGTTGGAGAGAATGTATTGATTCGATTCCGTGAATTTGTAGATGGACGAAACATGGGAAAGGTCACGGAAGCCAACATAAAGAATCTCATTCGACATATTGCCGAAGATAGTAGAAGGAGCCTGAATCTATCTAAAATTATATGGGATAATACGATCTTTGATCAGGAGTATATCGACGGTTATATTGTCGATGTAACTGTCATGATGGTAAAGGATCTATTAGAAAGTGATGAAGCGGCAGCATAGGAGGAACAAGATTTATGACAACTGAAGTACAGGAAATTCAGAATTCAGAAGATCGCCTGGAAGAAAATGTTTCCGAAACGACAGAAACTTCGGAAACGCCTTCTGAGATGATAAACGAAGAAGAAGGTTTGACTGACGTATCGGAGAAGAATCTACGTGCCATTCTTCAGAATGTAAGAGACATGGTTGGCACCATGGAAAGTATCTGGTCGGCAACAAAGTCGGAATTCAATATCACAGATTCTCATCTGAAAGAGCTGCAGGTCTTCAACAAAGAACATATGACCCCTCCAGCGGAAGATATCACCGACGAGGAGAAGGAGAATTTTGACTGGTGTAATGGACTAGATCATCTGAGTGAGGATGACGTTCTTCGTATTTTCGGGGAGAATCATCCGGTTATCGGAATCACACACGATTTGTCCATTGCACGTGCAAAGGAAGTCTTTCAAGATTTTCTCAATTGGTGGAATTCTCAGATGGAATATACCCAGATCCACAATTCCTATATGGAGCTCGTTGAAGATCGTGAAATGCAACAGATCAAGATTCTGGAAGATCTCTGCGAGAAGGAAGAAGATGCTGAGAAGAAAGCGAAGATGCAGTCTTCGCTGGATATGTATTGGAATCGTCGACGGCTCGCTTTCCTAGCAGAAGCGATTCCAGATGAAACAATCACGCGCATCGAGAAATTGCTACACGATGAAAAGAAGACGGCGTATCTCATCAATCGAACGAGAGAAAAGCTGAAGCAGATGCGTGTGCATCCTAAATTCATCCTTGAGATCTCGCAATTTGAGAAGCGTTTCTTGGAGGAGAAGTACCACGAAAATAGCAATATTCTATTGCTCTATTTCATGACACTGATCGTCTACTCTAAGACGTATGATAAGAAGGACGAGGATCGGAACAAGGCGGCGTGCATGGTACTCGTACTGGATAAGTTTATTCGGAATCGAATGGACGAATCGGAGCGCATAACTGTGCTGGAGAATATCCAGAAATTCGAAGATCAATTCCTGACAGAATAAAAGAAAGGAGGGGAATTCCCCTCCTTTCTTTTTTACATGTAATCCCATACATCCAAATCCAGATGAAAAAGATCTCGCCATTCTTTGAGCATTGATTCTTTTTCTCCCGAAGCGCCTTGGAATTCTTCGATCTTGAGTTGAATATTGCCAAATGCAGTAGGAATGTTCTCATACATTTTCAAATTGTTATAGAGATATTCCTTCATGTCAAGTTTTGCAAGCTCCAAGAAAGACTCATAACAACTATCCTCAATGGTTTCTCCATTGGGTTCATGCTCACATGCGACTTTGAACGTGAGCACAACTTTTGGAAATCCATACAAACGGATTTTATTCTGACCCAAGTATTCGAATGTCGGCTCCGAACGCATCTGTCCGGCCAGCATCATCATCGCCATACTGGTACCAACACCTTCAACCGACTGGCTGATACCATACGCTGGGGCGATATCACCAAACGTTCCTCGATTACTGATATGAGGCATGCATACATCAATGACATATTTTATGGGAGTCGTTGTTAGTCCAACAGGGAGCATGTATATATTGTTGAGTCGATCCACCACTTGAAGTTTATTAACATTTGCATCAAGCTGTCGAATCCATGGCTGGAAATCCGAAAATACAGGAATTGTTGTTGTGGTCAATACTTCTTTGATAATATTTTCCGTGGGAACAGGATCTCCCGTAATATCATCGCGAAATGGGAGAGTGATTTGATTCAAACCCAATTGCATTTTGAGAGAGCTGATACAGCGATTGAGATTCATATACCATCACCCCGTTTCTCACAAGAATGTATTCGCCTCTCGCTGCTTCTTTCTTTCACAATATGCTTCAAAAGAAAGATTCTGGCGAGCAGTATAACCGCTGGCATTTACCATTCGATCGACAACCGGATAGAATGATTCATTTAATCGTCGATAGAATAAACTTGCAAACTCTTCAATTGCGCCGACGGAATCAATATCAACCCCGGCTTCCATCAGTTCTTGTTTCCCCTGATCACAGAGTTTGTCGACTTCCTGAATTCCGGTCAAATACGATTCGATGTAAGAAGGGAAGTCCTTGTAAAAAAGATCCGCTGGCGAAAATAGTTCACTGCTAATGTTATTGATGGCACTCTCATAGATTGCCTTTTGAGGACTCGCATCAACATTATTGATATTTTCTTTTTTGTATTTCACGTAGTTGGTGATGAAATCTTTGAATTCATTTACACTTTCTGAGAGATTTGCACCGACAATTCGGCATTTATGATACTGAACCCCAAGTTCGTTGGATAGTGACTCAATAGATGATATCATTTCTTCATTATATCGATCCGAAAAAAATTTTAATGATTGCTGTGCATTCATAATGTTCTCCTCCTAAACGGCACGTCAACGTTATATCTACGTTGAGCCGCATGGTTTGCAAAAAAAGAAAGAGGGACAGTACTGTCCCTCTTCTATGAGGAATGAGATGATTCCATACAGAGCTCAATCATGCGAACTTCATCCCAGGCATCTGCCGTTCTTTGCGGAAAATCCGATCACGCATTTCTACTTCAACAGCATACTTGCGGCGTTCCTCTTCTCGGCGTTTCATCTCATCCTGAATCTTCTTCTCTTCCTCTTCGGTCAGCTTCATTCCAGCTCCCATAGGATTCACCTCCTTTCGTGTAAAATTATTGCCTCTACGGAAATAATATATAATTTATTTTGAAATATGATACTTATCTCTTAAACTGATATTATATAACGGAAGTGTTGTTCAATGATATATTATGAAAATGGAATTTAAGTCAATTAAATCTTGGCTTAGTTTTATCATTTTATTAATTAGGAGGAACTGAAATGTCAAAAGTACTCGCCGTGGAATGTCCACACTGCCAAGAGGAATTGAATGTGGAAGTCCCACAAGAATTGCTCGGTGTACCATTTGTGCGATCTCGTATCAAACCGATCGGCAATATTGCGGTATATCGCATCACATCAAATGAAATCAAGGAATTCGTCACAAAGAAGGCACGGTTCTACCGACCTGAAATTCAGCTTGAGGTCAGCACACATTATTGTGAGCGCAAGAAGTCAAATCCGCATCGATCCTATGCGTATCTGAAAATTGGATTCAACAGTGCCGGTTTGGAGCAAAAGGAAGATGCTGGCTGGTTTGAACGTGTTGGAGAAGGCGGCGCATCTCCTCGTATTCTGAGCGACATCTTTGTTGGGCTTGTTCAGAAATACAAGTATAACAAAGAGGGACTTGATGATCTTCTGGATAACTACAAGAAGATGGAAAATCTGGAAAATGCATTCGGACTCACGGAAGGAATTCTGAAAGATATTCGAATGTATGCAACTCCGCGTCGCACAAAAGCAATCAATGGCGACTCCTGGGTTATTTTCTCTGCTCGAGCAGAAAAGGTAATTGAGGATATGCTGGAGAACCCTGATAATGATAAGGTTGCGGGTCGAATTGAAATCCAAGATATCTATGCAATCAGCAAGGATCAGGTAGAATTTGTTGTATACGTCCACCCACTTGAGATGCGTGCACAAGAGAATCCTTATGTGCGAAAAATCATGATGGGTGAGGCGAAGGTTGATTAAAGAATAGGAGTTTTGTACAATGGAAAAGCATACGGGTGTTGTCAAGTGGTTTAACGATAAGAAGGGTTTTGGTTTCATCACCGATGATGCCACTGGGCGTGATGTGTTCGTTCACTACAAGCATATCATTTCCAATGAAAGTCGAAAGAAGCTTGACCAAGACGATCGCGTTGAATTTAATATCGAGACCAACGAAAAGGGCAATATTGCCACCAACGTACAGAAATTCAGCTAAGTCGCCGATTCGATGGGGTTTAAAAGAAGGAGGGAATTCCCTCCTTCTTTTCTTTTTTAATCCGATTTGATGGATCTTACTAAAAAATAATAAGATGAATGAAAGGATGAATTATTATGGAGAGCTCAATGAAAGATCGAATATTTTATGCATTATTCATTTCAATTCTATTGATGTCAGTTGGATACACATTTTATGCAGGATTTGATATTCTTGTGAATTTGACATTACAGGCATTATGATTTTTATATATTATGCGTTTGAGGTGTAATGATATGGCAACAAGTTTGGCAGAACCCCATTATCGTTTGCAGTATGCGCTGGAGAACACATCAGATTTATTGGTGAGAGCAAAAGATGTTCGCATCCATGACCTTCGCAAATGTGGGGAAACTAAGGGAACTCTTCAGGATGATAAGAAATGTACAACAATCTACATGACGACGGGTTCAGGAAGAGATGTGCGCAGCTGGATTAAAACCAGAGATGATCGCGTTCCCAAGAAAGATGGGAGTGTTATCAAAGCAGAGATTGTTTCACAAACAGATGTAGTTGAACACATTAAGACAATCCTGCGCAAGAAATCCATAGATCATTCATCGGCTGAAGTATTCATTAACATGAAGCCGGTATATTAAGATGTCTGGAGGTTTATTTGGGGATGGCAAAGAAGAAAATTGATTCTATTGTTGAAAAACTTGCAAATGAAATGGAGCTTGCACAAACAAGCAATCCATTAATGGCTGCACTGCGAGAGAATGATAAAAAAAATCTGTTTCGCACCAACGTTACGACAGCTTTTATCAAAACAGGCTTTCATCTATTCGATTACTATTTCGGATCGGTTATCAATATTCATGATGAGCTTGGACATTTAATACGTCAAGAACCCCGTGTCGGACAAGCGGCTGGAACATTCAATATGTTTGTCGGCATGTCAGGTTCTTCGAAAACAACACTCGCCATCCAATTGGCAGCGAATATCGCGCGGCAGTTCAAGAATTCAAATATTTTGCACTACGATTGTGAACAGCGCATTGACCTGAGTCGCATCGAAATAATTTCAAGACTCCCGTCCTACTATTTCGATGGCAATAACGTTCGTTATGTGTTGCAAGGTGGAGCTGTCGGTCTAGATACCATTCAGGAAGCCATTGTCAAAATGTATGTCAGTAAAATGAAACTGCGCAAGGAATTGATGGTTGATAGTGGCTTTAAGGATGAATTCAATCGACCGATTATGATATTCCCGCCATCTGTTGTTATCATCGATTCAATTACAACAGTATTGAGCACAACATTTTCGCCAGATAATTCAAAAGAGGCATCGGACGCAGAGAAAATGCGCGGGAATACAGAAGGTGCGCGTGATGCAAAATCGTTGAAGGGATTTTTCAAAGATGTTCTTCCTCTATGTAAGGAAGCAAATATTATCATCTATGCAATCAACCATCTAAACTCAAATATGAGCATGAACGCTTTTATCCCTACGGCAAAACAGCAGAATTACTTGAAGCAAGACGAGAGTATTCCTGGCGGTAAGACGATGATATTCTATCCGTTTAATATCGTAAAAATGGTCGCAAAGCCGTCGGATGATTATACGGAGGAGTCGGATGGGTTCGCTGGACATATGGTCATGATTGAACCAATTAAGTCTTCTTCTAACCAATCTGGAAACAATTCCAAGGGAATCTCATTCCAGATGGCATTCTCCTATAAATATGGATTCGATCCGCTTCGGTCATTGGTATTTTACGCAAAGGATAAAGGCTTGATCGAGGGGAATAAGACGCGAATGAAGTTCCGTGACGACCCATCCTTTACATTTTCACTGAAAGATATTGACAAAGAAAAGAATACGAAACCGATTTGGGAGAGCTTGAAGAAATTTGTTGTCCCAACCTTGAATGAACATTTGAGTTTTATTGAGCCAGACAACGTACGATTTGACGATCGTTCATTGGATTATTAAAAAAGAAGATTGTGGGGACAATGTCCCCACAATTTTTTTATTCTTCCAATAGTTTTAGGAGTTCCTCGCGTAGAGACTTAATGTCCTTGATTTCCTTCACCATAGAAGATGCTTGAATTGAGATGATATTGTTTCCGTGCAGAATTGTCAGCACCATGAAGATGAGATATTCCATGGTGTCAATTGCCAGAAGGGATGGGGCATAATAATAATTTACCCAACTCGAAAGGAACGTTCCAAGTCCGAGTGTATTCATGCGTGGTGACACGGACTTGATAAGCTCGAGTAGCTCGCTGAACTTGCTGGGATTTGCTTCATCGTAAAGACGTTCAATCTCTTCCAGTTTTAACTCATCGATATTTTTTAATCGCTTTTGACATACCGTGTGGATATTTTCATGACTATCGAGAGATCCAAAAACAATCGATAGGAAGAAATGAGAAATATAATACTGGATAATCTCACTTTCTGTACGCATCGTTGCCATAGAATAGTCGCGATCGATGATGCGACGAACAAAGCGCACATATGCCTCCATGAATGTTGCCTGAAGATATTGGTTTGCAACAAGGGATGAATAATTTGTTTTCAGCTTATTTGCAACTGCGGCGCTGATGAGAAGATCGTTTAGGATGGTTGGTTGCATATCGAGATCCCCATCCTTTGTCACGCGAATATAGCGATCTGTGAAGACATATGTCTTGTAATCTTCTCCTGTCTTAAATGTAATGAACGGGAGTGCCTGGGTGACCGAGAGTGCCGGTACGTTGTTAAACAACAATACGACGCGACCTTCTTGGAATGCCTTTACACCTGCACGGGATAATGAGTTACTCATATGCATTACCTGCAAATAGGTTGCCTCAATATCCGTTGGTACGAGATGTTTCCCATTCTTGATCATTGCAACCGCTTTTTCCTTCGGTCCATTTGCTCCAACCTTACTTAATCCGGCGAATATCTCACTCGTTGCTAGTGAGGATTCGTTGATTCCTTGTATTGCCATAATATCACTCCTCGCTTATCTGTTATACGTACGTCAAATCTTCTTATGAAAAAGAGAGTAGTTGAGTGCTGGGATCACGGAAGAAATTTCCAATTCATTCACCATATCCAGCACCTTACTATGTTGGATTGTCGATCGATCGAGACAATCCATTGTTAAACCAATTCGATGGTAGTCTGTTACTATTGTGACAAGTTCTCTTGTCAGATCAATATGACGCTTCCCATTGATCAACAATTCTTTTGTCTTCGGTTTCAAGTATCCAAGGTGTCTGTAGATGGTTTCAATGGATTTATGATTTTGCAATAGTTTTAATGCGGTCACTTCACCGATTCCTGGAATTCCTGGGATATTATCCGATCGATCCCCCTGAAGAATTTTTAGTTCAATCCATTGTTGTGGTGTTAGATGATAATTTTCATCCAACCACATTGTGTCCAAGATACTACTATTTTTTTCCGAAATTATATACGTATGGTCGTCGAGAAGTTGGTAGAGGTCTTTATCCGATGAGACAATAAATACATCCAAATCATGTTCCCCAGCAAGCCGACTAATCATTCCAAGAATATCATCTGCTTCGTAGTGGATATGAGAGATGAATGGAAAGCCCAATGCTTCCAGGATCAATTTAGTCTGCTCCATTTGATATATGATTTCAGGTTCCTTCTCTTTTCGCTGGGCTTTGTATTCTTTATAGAGTTTTCGCCGAAACGTTTCGGAACGACTCAAATCATTTGCAAAGACAATATAATCCGGATTTAGGTTATCTTTAAGAGATCGCAATCGGAAGAGAGCGCCTTTTATGGCATGTACACTATTCCCTTTGGAATTGATCAGTGGCTCACCATAAATTGATTTAAAAACAAAATTATTGAAATCGATCGCAAGAATAATTTTTCGCATAACTTCTCCTTTACAAAAAAATATGGATGTAGGATGGGAGAACCCATCCTGTCCATATTTATATAATTCGAATACTGAATGGTTTCGGAATTCCATTTACAGAAACCTGTTTAAATGTTTGCTCAACGACGCCATAGGATCCCATCATCGTTTCTACCGGTTGTAGCATCCGGCATATTCCAATTAAACACACAGGTTGTGCATTTTTCTCTCTTTTATCAAGAGGAAGAACAACCTGCGCATCTCCCAATAATTCAACTTTGCGAACGGAACGATCCTTAATTTCTGGATTCGGTGGCAGGAAATCAATGGAGTTAAAGACACGATTCCATCCATACATATTATATCGGAATGTTTCATATGTGCGGAAAAAAAGAATGTTGATGTTGAGGTGGCGGATGCGGTCGGTGACCCATATTTCATCGATTCCAGGATATGGTTTTATGATACGTTGATCAAATGAATCAGAAGAGTAGTTCATAGGATATGCGACATCGACCAAAACACCATTTTTTAGTTCTGCAATGAGCTTCCCTTCATAGACAACTTTTCCTTCTTCATACCCGAAACGTTCGTAATGGATGAGCATTCCTTTTGTGGTTGAATCCATAGCATTTGGATTCCGACCACTGACACTTGCGGTCACGGGCATCCGATTGTTCGCATACGCATTGGGAAACTGGTCATGGACAGCATCACACTTTGCATAGATGATATGAAATGCTTTGATATCATCTGGAGAGAGTGTATGATTATGTGCCGTTTTCCAGCTTCCTTGCACACGCGGAAGGAGATCGGTCGGTCTCCATATTCCATCGACCTTGACGTGAGTGCTCCATACCTCTCTCCATTGACCATTTACTTTTTCATAGATTGCCATATGGAGTCCCCCTTACAGATATCGGATCCAAATATCTCCATCCTGACCACCAGAAGGAGCGTCTCTTGAAATAATTGTATTGCGGAAGGATGGCTTTGTGTAGGTATCTCTGTTGTCTGCTGTTTTTCGTGGAGTTCCATCAAAGACGATATCAGGATCGACATGTCGACCTGTGATATTATGGTCTCGAATATGCTCTCCTGTAACCGCCTGAATCCCAATCTTATATTCCGAAACAGAACGGTCTTCAATCATCCGTTCATCAATGATCGGTTCATGAACGAGTTTATTTTTTGTGACAGCATGATCTTGGATCTTCTCTGTTGTTACGGCATTGATGATAAGATGACGCGACATAATCGAGCTGGGGAGAATCATATGAGAATTGATCAATCCCCAATCGGGGTCAGTATTTGCAATACCTACCGTCAATACACGATTGCTCTGAGATGAAGAGAAAATATGTTCACTCTGGATTGCTCGCTGTCCAATGGTATGACTTCGTACGCTACGATCTTTCAAGTTTCTTGTATCGACGGAATGGTCGGCGATCATTTCGTGATTGACAAGCATCCAGTCTGGATCTGTTCCAGGAACAGTAACTGCAAGAACTTTATTTGCACTGGTCGATGTGAAAATATTTTTTCCGTGAACTGCTCGTTTTGCAATCATTTCACTATTCGCTTGCAACCACTTGGCATTCGAACCACTCGCTTCTACACCAAGGAGACGATTCGGTTCACGCGATGTGAAGAGCTGTTCTCCAGTGATTGAGTGTTTTGTGATGATTGCGGGACCGCCGCTGCCACTTCCTCCTCCAGATCCACTTCCTCCACTGCCTGAACCAGGAGTTGTATACGATCCATCAAATAGTGAACGAATATGAGCAGGCGTTGCAAAAAATTCAGACAAAGATACTTCAAGAACACCATGTGCATTTTGTGTGAAATGATCCTCGTTGAAATGAAAAGACAATAGTGTGGAATCGATTGACGACGTACCGATGATTGGATACTGATATCCTGTGCCTGGTTTTGGAACCAATCCAGGAAAGAGCTTGTCGATCTGTGATTTTTGAGAAACAATACTGCGAAGGTTTAAGGATAGTTTCCCATTGATTGCCTGTGTAAAGTGTTCGATGTCGAAGCGGAACGTCGCAACAGATCCTCTGAAGTTCTTTCCTCTTGGTGGGAACGCGATTGGGGGTGTGGTAATCCCGAACAATTTGCGAATCTGATCGTTATATGCAAGGAGGTATGGAAGATTCAAGGATATGCGATTATCTGCTCCAAGAATAAAATATTCTCCACTAAACTCAATTTCTCCAAGGAGTTCAGCCCCGCCATTTACTGTACGCTGGATCGTATCGCGAACCCATTGGCAGTCTGGAATGAGGTCTCCTCCTCCGTATTGGTCTGACGCATCTTTGAATGGTCGAACCTGTAGGGTGGGAGAGCCCATAAGACGAATATCTTTTGCAAGCTTTTCCGAAGTAACTGCACGATCTACGATTAGACTATTTTCAATCAGGAGATACTCTGGATCCGCATTTGGAGCCGTAATACCAAGAACGCGTGGGCCTTTGTCTGACGTGAACAGCTTCTTGCAGGTGATTGAACGATCCTGAATCATCGTACTATCGATTGTATTAAACAGAATCTCTGGATTAAAATTCTTAATCATTTCTGCAACAGTGGAACGCACCCAACTTGTACTTGGGATTTCCATATTATCCGCTTCCACTGCCGGATTCTTCGTCATCTTCGGCGTGCCCATTAAGAGAAAATCTGGAATAAGCTTTGCCGGTGTGATGGAATAATCAACGATAAAATCGGCGGTGATACGAAGATATTCTGGAGGTGTATGTTCTTTAGTAACTGCTAATACGCGATATGCGTATTTTGATTGGAAAATTTTTTCACGTGAAACCGCACAATCTTCAATCATCCCAGTGGTTACCTGTAACCACGCCGGATCTGAGAATGGTACTGTCGATACGGCAAGTACACGATTTTCACGTTCCGATGTGAACAATTCCGTTCCGGTGATACTACGTTCTTTGATTCGATTCGCATCAATCGATCGCTCAATCAGATGTTTGGACTCAATGGTTGATTCTTTGATATTACTACCGGCAATTGTTTCGGCAGCAATCTTCCTTCCTTGAATCGTACCATTCATGATCATCTCGTTGTTGATCTGTAGCCATTCGGGATCTGCTAGAGAATCGGTAACGCCCAAAACCATATTATCGACAGGGGCAGAGAATAGTACACGACCGTCAACCGAACGATCTCCAAGCATTTTGTTGTTGGCTTGAATCCATACAGGGTCGGTCCCATATGTGACGACACCGAGAAGACGGTTACTTCTCTTACTTGTCTCCAGCTTTGTGAGAGTAATGGAACGATCTTCGATCTTTTCTGCATTGATCGCATGATCTTCGATCATTTGCCGAGAAACTTTTTGGTAGGAGGGTGTTGTATTCTTTTCAGTAACACCGAGTACAACATAGTCTTCTTTTGACGGGATAATATTTTCTTCGGCAACTCCTCCGATGCGAATATGTTCTGAGTGAATTGCTCTGCTAGCAATATGTTTCGACTGAACAGATTCATTTGCTAACTTTGTGCTAGTAATACTATGATCGACAATGTTGTTGGATGATACCGAATTATCCCCCATCATCGCATTATTGATGTATCCCCATTCCGCCGGTTTTGTTTTATCTCGCACAACAAGAACACGATTATCTTTGTCTGAAGGAAATAGCATTCTTCCATTGATTAGTGCGTCTGGGATATTTTGGTCTTGTATCTGATAATGGTTGAGATTGTGTCGTACCCATTTTGTATCCGGAATCTTGGTATCATTTGCATCGTATACCGGACGTATTCCAATGGATGGGGTCCCATCCAATGATACATCCGGAACAATATTCGTTCCACGAATACTATGCTTCGCTAATTTATCACCGGATATCGCTTCATTTGTAATTTTATTTCCGGTAATGGATCCGTCTCGATATTTGTCATTTGTGATTGCTCCGTCGGCGATTTTGTTCGTACTGACCTCATAGTTTCCGATATTTTTATTTTTGATTTCACCATCGGCAATCATATCAGAAACTACTTGCGTATATGTAGGATCCGAACCTGATTCCTTTACAGCGAGAACGCGATTGTCATTGGTCGAAGAAAATAGCTTCTTCCCATCAACGGCACGATTAATGATTCTGGAAGTAGAAATCGCATCACGACCTACTTTTTCGTTTGTCACAGAACCATCTGCAAGTTTTGATGTAATGATACTAGTATCTTGAATCTTTTCTGTAGAGACCGAATTTTCTGCAAGTATGCGATTGTCTACAGAAGCAGATTTCATTTCATTCGAACTGATCGATTCTTTTCGAATGGAAGCCTGAATGCCATAGGTATATCGATCTGTCCCATTGACAATTTTCACATCAATATGATCGGAACTTTCTCCGACATAACGAACGAATAGCTCGGAAATATCTACAGCTTTCTTGGTTCCATCAAGCTCCGTGATCTCCAGCGTTTTATCGGTGGAATTATAAGAAATTTCATCAACGAGGCCAGCAATTGGAATATTCAATGAAATCTTGTTACCGTTATGCAATTCCAATAACAGTTTGCCGGAAGACATATCGTAAGAGGCGTTTGTGACAGAATTTGATAGATCCTGATCGATTTTACTTAATGCTTGATTGATTAAGTTCAAAGCATCTTGCGTTGGCTTGGAGATGGGCTTTTCGATATCAGATGTATTATCTGCCTTTCCAAGCCCGATCTGCTCCTTTGTGACATTATGTGGGTTTTCTGTATTTGATGTGTGGAAGTCCAATGCGAGCTGACTTGCCGCACCGATCTGTTCAATGGATACATTATGAGGGTTATTGCTGTCATGTGTATGCTTGTCCAACTGCTCTTCTAGCAATTTTCGTTTGAGTTCCGTAACTCCTTCAATTGCATCAACTTTATGTTCGAGCGTTTGAATCGCCTCAGTAACACCGAGCTGTGTAATGAAACCGTCTTCATTATCGCCAAGACCGGTGTATACATTCGGCCGTCCAACAACATCAGACCAACGAACTCGTTTCCCATCATTCAGAGCATTTCCATTTTTGTCAATCAGGCCAAATCGAATTAGAAGATCGCCAACGGCTTTCTCCGTTGGAATTTTATCATGGGTTTGCTTCGTAAGATCCCATGGAATTTTTCGTGTGATGGGAATCCCACCAACTTCTCCAGGCTTTCCGGCAAATGTCATTAGATAGTTCGCTGGCTTTGCTGGGAAAATTGGTTGCTTTCGATCAATTTCGATTTTAAGGTTTTTTAACGTTTCGAGTAGATTTGGAGCACCCTCCTCCATTCCCTCAACGACCGCTTCAAATACTGTAATTGGGTAGACCGCTTTATAGCTTGCATTTGGAGAGCGCTGTTCTTGTTGTACATCCATCCAAATCCGTGATTGGATGATTTCTTTTCCGACCAGACCCATTATGCTATTCAACTCCTTTTCTACGTGGAATGCTTATATTGAGGTGACATCACGCATATTTTTGTGAAAAAATAGATTGGGGTAATACACCCCAATCTATTTCTAGGACAAATTTTGCCGTGCTGTTAATCTTTAATTTCTACCGTTTCTATTATAGAAACGGTAGAAAGAAGGGATCCTATGGCTAAAATACTGGCCCGAAAAAATGAGCAATTTGGTTGGAAAGATGAGAATGGTTTATCTGATTATCAGTTATTACAAAAAGATTTAAAGTTTCATACCACTCGAGAGACTGCAGATTATCTAATGTCTGATATGAACCGTGTCGGATATCGCAATAAGTCCTTCACGAGCGGAAATACAAAATCCGGTCATATATTTTCACCAGGGCACAATGATTCATTCACCAATAATGATATGGCAGCTGAAAATAATACCACACGGATTGGGTTCACGCCGTATATGTATACAGCTATCAAGCTTCCTGAAATCGAGTATTTTAAAAAACGAGGATATAATTATTGGGCACAAGTTGGAATGGGCCTAACTCCTGAAGAAAAAATTTTAATGAAAACCACGGCTGGTCTTGTTGATCAACATACGGGAGATATTCCAAATAAGGAAATTCTGAAATATTCATTGTATGATATAAACCGGAATAATTATTGTATGACAGTAAATGAAGATGGGGTTCTTTGCGGGTTTATACCGTACGATGAGCGCGGATTTGTATATAATCGTTTGTATAAAACCAGCAGTCCAAATATGTGTATATGTGGATATAAAGCCCCAATTATATATCCGGACTTCAATGTTGCTGGGAATGATATTCTGCGCGATAGCACTCTCCATTACAACCCAGCAAGTGATGAGGATTATAATATGATGAGGCGTCTTCAACTATATCGATTTCACTACTCTCCTTCACCGAACAATGATAAGATTAATTCTATAATTTATATACCGTCCGGTGTTGTTGGGGTATTTGGACAAATACCAATGATTTCTGGGATCCGATTAGGAGAGCATTCCGTTGGTCCAAGACAGTGGATATTCCCTTCATTCCCGAATGGAATGAAATTGACTATTCGGTATAGATCTATACATGGTATCAAGAATGGAAAAATACACACGGGCATTTTTGCGATCTTTATGGGAAACACAATTTCAAGAACTTTGGATGATTGGATGAATAACAATCCTGTACGCATGGGAGATTTGATTCATTGTGGGAAAATCGATTCGGAATATAAGACGTTTTCATTTAATGTAACGGGAGATTTATATATTAGAGCCATGCTCGGAGGTAGCGGTGATCAACATACACATGATGATGATATCCGTTTTATAAAGGAAAGTCTTCCATCTGAATGTTTGTCCTGGTATACGTGAGACTCTTATGACTAATGAGGATGAGGGGAATAATCCCCTCATCCTTTTTACTCGTTTATAACCAATCAGTTGGAAGGAAGTGAAAATATTGGCACAGTTAATTTTTGATGAAAAATCAATGATTGAAGGGAATCTTTTTTCTTTTGAAAAACGTCTACAGAGTGCAGCGAATCGATATGTGACAGAGTCTGGAGCAATTCTTACGACCTATTTCAATATTCGAGATAATGCAACAACCGTTGATCGAGGACTCAGAGACATCGATAAGCTCTTTGGACATATGAGTCCGTTGCGATTTAATAAGATTCGAAATTTTCCATTATATGGTACAAGCCAGGCAAATCCAAATAACACGGACGAATCCCAGGTCGAAGATATTGTGATTGATGGGGAATACATCATTCTTCCATCAACAATCGTTCCGAATCAGAATGATTTCTTTATCATCAATCATTTGAAGATGAAAGGAATTTTCCAAGTCACTGATGTTACATACGATAGTATGAAAGCGGATGGGTTCTATAAAATCAAATACCGCCTTCATAGTACATCGGATGAAATTCTCCAAAATCTAGAACAGCAGACAGTCGAAGTGTATGATTGTGACCTAAATGCGATTGGGACTAATCTGAATCCGATTATTCGGGAGGATACTTATATTCTTCGCCGACAAGTGGAGCGAATGCTTAATAGCATGATATCTGCATATCGGGGACTCTTCTATAATGAGCGCCACAATTGCTTCTTGTTTTATAATGAAGAAAATGAGCGACTATTCGATATGTGTGGGAATGAGTTCATGGCCAAATATGGTCTCATGAATCCAGCAAATGCATCGCAAGTCATTATGCTATCCGATAAGCTCCGAGAACCAAAATTTCATCTCTACTATAATAACTCAATCTACAAGTGGATTGAGCTGGATTGTCCACTACACCTCCTTCATAAGTTTCATTACATTTTGTCGGATGGTGATGGATATGCAGTATCATCATTTGCACGTTGGTGCGAAACGGATATCCGTGTAATGCAGCCAATTTCACTGACACAGTCAAAAGCACTATATCAAGAGCACTCTTATTTTGATGAAAACCAGCTTCGGTGTTTTATGGACCCAGGAGCAGTTCCATCAAATGAATATGAACGTCTTCTGCATAAATTTATCCATAAACGAGACCGAATCTCGATTCAAGATGTTTCTCTTAATATCCACGATGCTCTTCTAAATTCAATCAACCACATCGATGTTTTCGTATACACGCCAATTATTATTTATATCATACGGAAAATACTGCGGATGAATTGACCTCCAAATAAACATAATATGAGAGGAGCTGAAGCTATATGCATACTGACCCGAGTCTGTTGAATTCATTCGATACGGCATACGATGGTATTCACGAACATATGCGATTTGTTGGAATCGATCGTATCAATGCATTTGCGGTGATTGGAAAATATCCATATTTATTCAATGATTATCTGGAGAATATCAATTTTCGTGCACTCGATCCCGCAAGCATGTCGAACGGTATTATTCTGACAACAAATAAAATCAATCATATGTTCGTGGATGTTCATATGAATGATACAGTGCCCTTGATTGGGAATAAGCAGAAATACGAATCGCTTGTAGATGCATTGTATTTCTATGTACGGAAGAAACATCACAATGTTCTTCCAGTAATTCAACACAAACTTGTTGTTCAAATCAGTTATCAGTTGGAGAATTACTACACTGGAGAAATTCTCCGATCCACACAAGAGCGTCTTGTGATCAAAGATTTCGAATACTATATGAAAGATAATCTCCCAGGACTTGCCAACAATGATCTGGATTCTGCGATCGTGACCAAGTTCATGGATTCAATCACAAATAGCGTCAATGATGTTGTCCATGGTGCGAACACCATTCTCTGTCGAATCACAAAGATCGAAACATTCTATCCTGCAGTAATCAATAATTACTATCACTATTCCTATCCACCAAAACATGTTCCATGGAACACAGATCCTAGGTGGTATGAATCAAGACCTTTGCCGAATTTCAATCATCGTTGCAATAACCTATATCATTTCTCTGATGGAGGGAAGAACATTCAATTGCATCGAGAAGAGATTGAACACTTGGCATGCGAAAATATTTCATTGGTTCCCCTACAGAGCCTGAAATTGGATCAGACATTCTTAACGTCATTGGGATCAAGGATTACATTCCGATTCCATATATGGCGCTCCGATATAACGATGATTCGAGATTCTTCTCATATCGAATCGATACTCGGTGGAGCACCACGACGCACAATGGATAAATCCATCGAAGATATCTTGGATAAGATTGATGACATCAAAGATACTGATTTTATGCAGAGTACGAAAATTCATGAACTCCATTCACAATTGAATACGCATATGACAGAAGATGATGTTGATGCAATGATGGGACGATTGTTTAAGTGAGAAATTGGTTTGGGAGGAATAGATATGGATATTCGAGAAATGGATAAATACATTGGTGCGGTAAACAATGCTGAAATCTCGGCAAACTATACGTTCGACGCGCTGAGCAGCGATATCGCATTCATCCGGCGAGAGCTTGTCCTTACATTGGAGAATGGGGCTCATATCACGCTGGCAGATACGACACAATATTTTGAGTTCCGCAACAGCAATGTCGGTCGATCCAATTTGGAAAAATCTGGAATTGATCAGAAAATCATTGATGTTGTGAAATCGTTGTGGGGACCGACTCCTACCATGGCAGATCCGAAAGAAGAGTAAAAAAGAAAGGAGGGGAATATTCCCCTCCTCTTTGCTATTTAAATAGCATGGTCTCTAGCTTTCTGATTTCCCGAATGCGCGCGCTCAATCCATTTCCCCCCGACCGTTCAAAGGCACCTTCAAACATTCGAACGGCATATTCACTATCTCTCAGATTCTTAAATCCCTCCAATCCATCTGGATGTGGCTCCACACCGTTGTTATACAACATCTCCGGCGATGTCAATCCTTTCATTCGTTGATTGATATCAACGGAATGTAGCTCTTCCCAAAGGAAGTCCAATTGGGCATCGATATCATACCATTCGACACCTCTCTCATTTGCAAACGAGCAAAGTCTTGAATATCTCCCTCCTTCCCACTGTGCAATTCCGCGTCCAGGTCCACCGCCGTATTGATGGCATTTTGAGTCAAAGTGAGACTCGTGCTCGAGATTTGCCATGATGCCGACGGCGGCTTCATGCGTCAATCCCTTATCGCGGAAATACTGGTAAACATACCGCCGAACATTGCCGACTTGATTTGATGATTTCGACGGATCCGTATGCACCTCTTCCTCGTCAAACTGTTCGACAACCTCTGAGATCCGATTGTTCTGCTGTTTTGGTGCGTTGGCCAAAACAACATGTTTTGTAGACATGTCCGATTCGGACTCTTCGCCTCCGATATTAAGCAGGAGGACTGGGATCAGAATCGTAAGAAACAGCAAAGCCAGTCGGTCCCATCGGACAATCCTGCGCCTCCGATTCCTTCGGCAACGCTCCCGAAACGAAAGCTGTTGGTTTTGTTCCTGTTGAAACTCCATAACATCATCTCCTTCTATGATTCGACATCTGGTCTCCAGGATTAGAATATATATTCTAATCATAGTAATGAACGATTATTCAGAGGAGGAATATAAAATGCATATCCTTAAACTCAATGAAGAAATCCGTCGGCAGGACGATTTAAAGAGTATGCCGTATCACATGCGGCATATTCGTATGGTGAAGGACTACGCGGTCATGATGAACCGAAAGTTGGGGGAGCCGGTACAGCGACATAAACTTGGACTCGCAGCGCTGGCACACGATCTCTTAAAAGAACATGATCGGGAGAGAGATCTCTCCATTGAAGGTATGTTCATTCCGGGGGACAACAAAAAATATCTTGAGGATAACATGAACATCCTTCAGGAGTATGGTTTGCAGAGCTATGCGCAAGAGCCTCGCCTGCATGCATTCGCCGCGGGTGTTTTCCTGCACAAAGAATATCACATCGAGGATCCGGCAATCGTATTCCCAGTGTTGTTTCATTCGTGCCCAATCATTTCCGTATATCAAACACTGAGCAGTGAGGTGAGAACGGCGGTTGACATCATCATGTTGGCGGACAAGCTATCGTCAAACTGGCTGAAGATCAACTTCTCCGATAAAAAAGTGAGATGCGATCTCGACAAGATGGTGTTCGGCCCATCCCGGAAAGAGTTCAACTATGAGCTTGGCCTATACGTGGCCAGGTTAATCGCAATGGACGATGAAGAGGAGGAGCAGTCGGATATTGCGACAGCTCATTATTATCACCGACTGAAGGAAACAAATCCGCTAATCAAGCGGAAAAAGATCCAGAAGAGTTTGGGGGATAAACAGAAATGGCCGGAAAAAAGAGCGTCGACCCTACACGTATGATGCTCAAAGTAATAGGGGACGTAATGGAACGCGCATCGTTCCCCTATTATTTTTATAGCAATCGATACATTCTTACGAAGACAGATTTTGTCTGTATCATGACAATGGATGACATCTTGTGGGAATCCTTTCAAAAGGATCATCCTGAAATGAAAGAAATTGATCCAACCATCAAAGACCAGAGATCGTTAATTCGATACAATCATCTATGTGATAAGAATTGGGTGGAAATGGATTCTCCCGAAGAGCTGTATCAGGGAAAGCTCTACCATATCACAATTCCTGAATTTGATTACGACATCTCAATCACCAAAGAGATGCTTCCGATCAAATTGCTGAAGAAGGAGTTCAACCATATCTATACGAGTCTTAATAAAGAAAAAGAATCGTATCTATTTGGGATAAAGAAATCGTTCGTTGAGGGAGATCACTATTTTGATATAATGAGGTTTTTTCAGATCGTATGACAAAACGAGATTTGCTTTATTACGAGATTGCCAAATCGGTGAGTAAGACATCCGATTATCACCGAATTAAGATTGGGGCAGTCATTGTCCATCGGAGAGATATCATTGCGGTTGCTGCCAATGAACCAAAGTCACATCCAAAGCAATACGAATTGAATAAATTGCAGTATATGGATAAGAACTTCGATCATTGCCAGCACTACCTTCATGCAGAAATGAAATGTATTTTGCGATGCAAAGACACAGATTTAAGCCGCGCACGTATCTATATTTATCGGGAAGATATGCAAGGCAATCTAGCAATCTGTCGACCATGCATTGCATGTATGACTATGATTCGAAACGTTGGAATTCGTGAAATCTTTTATACAACGAAAGATGGATATGTACACGAATCACTAAAATAAGGAAGGAGGGAATTCCCTCCTTCTTTTTATTGAAAATAGATAGGAGTTGATATCAATTGCAGTTGGATGTTTATAACACACATATGGAATTGTACCCCTACATGCATGGGGATTATCCCGTAATTGAAAAAATGTATACAGCAGAACACAATTTCACCCATGAAGAATTTCCATGCGGATATATCATTCAAGATAAAAAGCTCTACCTTCCACGTGGCACGCCTGTCAGTAAAATTGAAAATATTACTGGTGCATCCATCACTTATATACAAGAATCCGACCCGATGGAGAAGATGACAGATATATTTTCACCCTTAGTGGAACCTCGAGATCATCTTCAAGAAGAATCGATTCAATTTCTACAAGGGGAATCAAATCATCAACTGGCGCTGAATCTAAAGATGGGATATGGCAAAACTTTTTGCGTTTCCTATGCGTCAACACAATTGAATGTGAAAACCATTATCATTGTCCCAAACGAGGGATTGAAGACGCAGTGGATTCAAACGTATCACAAAATGTTTACATATCGCCCAAAACATTTAATGAATATCGCTGGAAGTCAAATCATTGAAGGAATCATGAATGATGAAATTGAACAAGCCGATGTTTATTTCGTCAATCATGCGACGCTTCGAAATTATATGACAGAGCATGGTGGACATGCACTCCATAACTTTTTCAAAAAAATTAAAGTTGGGATCAAAGTATATGATGAATCCCATTTAGAGTTTGCAAACATTCTTCTTATTGATCATTTTACAAATACAAATCGCACGTGGTATCTTACCGCAACCTTTGATCGTTCCGATAAAACGGAGTCTCGCTGTTTCAAACTTGCATTCAACCATATGATTGCATTCGGAGAAGTTGAATCCGAAAAGATGATGCGAAAACATGTCATCTACCATGTTGTTGATTTCAATAGCAGACCTTCGATTAAAAACAGGAGACAGGTGATCGGATGGAGAGGGTTGTCGGCAGCATCTTATGGAAAATATGCTTTCTTTGACGATGCCAACGATACCGCATATAATGTCATTCGGATCATATTGGAAAAAATTACTGGTATTGATGGAAAGATCATGATTTTTGTTCCACTCATTGATGCAATTGATGAAGTGGTCAAAAAATTAAAGCGGGAGCAAAAAGAGCGATCGGTTGCTCCATATCATTCGCGAATATCCAAAGACGAGAAAGAATCTGCAAAGAAAAAAGACATCATTGTTACAACAATTAAATCTTGTGGTACTGGTCAAGATATTCCCGGATTACGTGCGGTAATTTGTTTGGAACCAATTGCGTCCAAGGTAGTTGCTGCACAGATGATTGGTCGCTTGAGAGAGTATGCGAAGGACAAGGATACGTATTTCTTCGATTGCATCGATCGGACGTTTGCACCACTATCCTTTTGGCATCGCGCCCGTATGAAGAAAATTGAAACCCTTGTCAAACAAACGGTCTATCTAAATCTTGATGAATAATGAGAGGGGAATTCCCCTCTCATTATTTTTTATCAATTAACACGACGTATTCGTGGTTTTTATTCATATGCGATTTGTTCGTAATGGTTTGAACGATATGATCTCGATACTTCTCCGTCTTATCGACAACGAACACATATCGAGAACACCGATAGTTGGTTAAACAAAGATCGATCCAATCATCACATGTTCGCATATCAATTGGAATATCCAGCCATTGCTCTTTGTCCGCATACGGAGGACATGTGAACAGACACGGATACTGTCCAACCGATTCAATACTATTGGCTGCGCGCAATTCCACATCAACATCGTAGTGATATTTTTTCAAAAAATCGAGAATCTTTTGGCTTTCTGAAATGTGTATGGGTGATAGATCTTGACCAATGTATTTTTTTCCTGCTGCAATTGTCCCCAACATACGGCCGCTGAATCCACTGAACGGATCGAATATGGTTTGAAATTCATCAAGATATTGTGAAATCAGTAGTTTGGCTCGCCCGGCACTAAAAACAGTAACGCGCTTTGCCACCTTCGCAATATTAAATCCCTGAAGGATTTTATTTGGATTGATCTTATTGATATACACAATCCGATTCTTGATAATCTTAATCAACAAGTCGTCATCAAACCATGCCTCCCAGGGGGATAATTTAAATCCTTTGCAGCGGGCTTGATAAATGGAGTGATGAAAATGATTGATGATGCGATCTCCTTCTCGATTGTTGATCGATATATTTGAATGATATTTATCATCCGTCTTCAATCGAGTTAATTGATCAAATGATTTAAGGAGTTCACGATCTGAATATTTCATGTACGGGAGATCTAACAATGCACGGCACTGTTTGAATTGGTCTTGGACAAATTGATCATAATTGAGCATCAGCTTTTGAAATTTTCAATCCCGCTTCTTCGACTTGTTTTGCTA
>ERZ772772.352-NODE-352-length-28567-cov-16.170560_pt1 | contig 28567 bp, 29 predicted proteins | sample MGYA00511484_ERZ772772 | MGnify/ENA primary metagenome ERZ772772 (study PRJEB29015, sample SAMEA2737913) | human oral metagenome | biome: human oral; feature: human-associated habitat; material: dental | place: China | collected 2088 ... | reverse complement strand
GGACCGGTTCATCCCGTTCCTCGCGTTCGGACCGACGCTGCGGAAGGTGATCTACGAAGGTGCCAGACGGTTTGTGTAAGAGGTTCTGGGCTGTAGGAGATTTGACCATGAGCACAACAACTAATGACCGTGGGCCCAGCGAGGCTGGTGCGGTGCGGTGTGAGCTGATTGATGACGAGCTGGTGGACCGGCTGTTGGCCTCGAGTAGCGGCGGGGGCTCGCGTTGGCTGGTGAGGGTGGCCTGCTGCCCGAGCTGATTAAGGCCGTGCTGACTGATCATCTGGGTTATGCCAAGCACGATCCGGCTGGGCGGGGTTCGGGGAACTCGTGTAACGGCATCAGCCGCAAGAAGGTGGATACCGAGGTCGGACCGGTCGAGCTGGACCGGTCTAGGGACTGTAACGGCTCGTTCATCTCTCGGCTGGTGCCCAACGGGCAACGCCGCCTGGGTGGCTTAGAGGACCAGATCACCAGTCTGTATGCGGGCGGGATGACCATCCGTGGGCACCGAGCTGTCCCATGAGGCCATCAGCAATGTGACCGAGGCTGTGATGGACGAGGTTACTCAATGGCAGAACCGGTCCCTGGAGGTGTTCTACCCGGTGATCTACTTCGACGCGCTGGTGGTGAAGGTCCGTGACCAGAACCGGGTCGTCAACCGCCACGCCCACATCGCGGTCGGCGTCGATACCGAAGGCGTCAAAAAACGTGCGTCTTTCTCCCGCCGCCAGCAGGATGGTTGGTGTCGCCGACGGACTCGTGCAGTATCTTTTACGCTCAAGTCGCGACTGTAGCTGCTCGTCCCCCAATCCGCGGACACGACATGACTGGCATGTTGATCCTTCCTTGATGCTGCGGCAGAGAATCCGGGGATTTGCCCATCTCGCTACAACAGGTAACAGACTATGTACGCTCACCTAAAAGACTATGTACGCTCACCGGCAGAACGTCTTGGGCCGAAGCAACGTATACTTCGACATCGTCGGTGGAGTGCCGACGCAGCCGAACACAACGGTTTCTTCGGTTGATGAACGGAGCGCTGTTCAGAGTGTAATTCTCTGCTTTGCTGAGATCGCCTAGGTCGATCCCAGGAACTGCCCAAGATTCGGTAGGCCAAGGGCTTCGCATACGTGCAATCAAGTCGATTCCCACGTCGCTGTTTGCCGCTGCCGCCGCGACAAAGCCCTGATGGTGTGCCCAGGACACGTGGTATCCAGTAGGGAAAATTACTTCGGGCTTGCCATGGGAGCCGTCGCAGGCTTCGCATCGTTGCCTGATACGCACGGACAAATACTCAACACCAGCACACCGAGACAATAAGAGCCTGGCCAGGATACGTGCGGCTATGTAGTCTTCACGGTCTCGCGTTCGCACTAGCGCAGCCAATCGTGCCTCGTCCTCGGGAGTCGAGACGGCTATCGGCGCGCTATCAAGTAGATCTGCGGTCGATATAAATGCGTAGCAGCCTACCCTCGGATCGCGCTTCTCCAAATTTAGGAACTCCTGGCTAGAGCGTGGCTGAGAAAATCGGTCCCAAATATGTAATCAATGTCCTGGATGGTCTTCAGGACGAACTCACGGCGGAGTGGAGCGAGGAGATCACCGTATCCAGCCTCGAGCAGAGCATTTCGAAACGCTGAAGAATCGATGAGTGATCCCGGGACTGGCATCTCGGGATCATGGAGCCCGCCGAGGAGGGGCAGCATAGACGCCCGCTTGTCTTTCTCATCCAACGCATTCAAGGAGATTCGGAAGCGCTCGACCCATTCATTATAAGAATCAATCCACGTGATGTTCGCCCCGGCATCCGCGATCCATCTCACCAAGAGATCGAGCGATACTCCATCATCGAACGGGTTGACCAGATGGTAGGTCCGGAACTGCGCCGAATAGTCTCTTGTGAGAGCCATTATCGAACGTGCCACGACGTCAACCGGCAATCCGTCATAGTGGGCAGCTACCTCGGTCGAGGAGTAGAAGGACCGGGGAGCCACGCCCGTTTTAAGAAGGCTAAACAGGAGACGGGTATAGGTATCGGGTACATTGATTTGGCCCGCGTATCGGGAATGCGCAAGGATCATGCTCGCGCGAAACACGGTTACCGGAAGCCCATAGCGGTCGTTAGCCTCGCGAAGGAGAACCTCGCCGGCCCACTTTGTCGTGGCATAACCATCGACCACCTCTGATGTCGGCTCTACCTCTGGCAGCACAGCACGGATGTCCGCACTCTCGTCCAACGTGCGCCCTTCCGCTGGGAGGAGAGCAGTCGCAATGCTTGACATGAAAACTAGGGGCTTCATATGGTGCGTTAGTGCGAAGCGAATGACCTCGGCGGTGCCGGCGACATTGGAGGCGAAGAGTTCCCGGTATGGCAGCGCGTGGTTGACCATGGCCCCCGCGTGAACGATGCGGGTGACCGTCTCAGTCAGTTGCACCCATCCACCCTCGGTAAGGCCGAGCCGCGGCTCCGCGATATCACCAGCAATCACATCGAGGTTCTCACTCAGCGCGTCGAACTCACCAAGGAGTTCTTCGTCCGTAGAAAAGGTTTCCCGGAGGCGTGTTCGCGCAGTGCGATCAGTGCTTGCCCGAATTAGGCAGATGACCCGGTTCCCCGTACCCGCGAACTCTCGGAGCCATTCAATACACAGGAACCTACCCAAGAATCCGCTTGCGCCGGTGATCAGGACAACTTCGGACTCAGTGTTCGACGGCGCCCACGCTGTGGGTTTCTCTTCCAAAGAGAGGAACTTATCGGTGGCGAGATCAGCGGCGCGGAGCACGCCATCGCCTGAACCGTGAACGTCGCTAAACGATACAACTTGTTCTGCCCGCGAACGCTTCACATCTATATATGCCGCGATATCGCGCAGGGTGTATGAATCGCTCACTAACACGTCAACGGGTACCGGCGTACCGTAGATTTGTTCCAGTAGACGAGACAAGTTGACCGCAGTGAGCGAGTCACCCCCGAGATTGCGGAACTTCAAGTTAGGTGTGATATTTGCGGCATCAATCTGCAATGACAGAGCTGCCGCGAGAAGTATGGTTTCTTCAGTTTCACGCTCAGCGCCCGTAGACAGGAGTTGTTCGAGAGTATCGGCGTGGGATGCGGACAGGGTTTCGTACAAGGCGTCGAGGCGTACCTTGTACTTCTCGTTAAGCCTCGGCCGAACAGGTTTGCGGTGATCAGAGAGTAGGCCGTTCGACTCGGCAAACGGCTCGAACTCGACGAGAACCGCGGCAGGCACCTCGTACGAGTTCAGATTCTCCTGCGCAGCCACGGTTCTTAGCTCTTCGTGGAGGAGCCGAGCGAGCGCGGCCTCATCGACCCCACCTTTCTCCGTTGCGTTGGCGTCACGGAGAAAGGCAGCGGGAACCACGACGGCTAGGAGGGAAGACTGGTCACTTCTGCCGTACAGAAAGACCTGATGAAGCAGCGCACTTCCCGCGGCGAAGATCGCTTCAAGCGACGGTAGCGCGACAAACTCGCCTTGGGCCAACTTGATGATCGCGTTTTTCCGGTCAATGATGCGAACGGTGCCGTCGTCGGACACGGACGCGATATCGCCTGTACGGTAGTAACCGTCCGATGTGAAAATCTCCGCGTTCAACTCGGGCCGGTTGAAGTAACCAGAGACGGTTGACGAACTCTTGATGAGGAGTTCTCCACGTGCAGTGGGGCGATCAGAACGGAAGTATCCCAGTTCAGGCACATCCTCCAGCCGGAAGTCGATAACCGGTGGGATGAGGAATTTTCCATCGGCCAGCACCCCGCCAATCTCCGTAGTCCCGTAGAGTTCGTGTACCTCGATACCGAGCAAGTCCTCCGTGAACGCCTTCAGCTCAGCCGAAATAGGAGCCGACGTGCAACTGGCCCACCGGACACGACCCCCTAGCAGATGGAGTCGCATGCTCTCAAAGACCTGTTGCGCCTCGGCGCTTTTCCCTCCGAGCCTGCGCTGAAATTCCTGGCGGAAGAGCTCGCACACGCGAGGAACAAGGGACAGCTCGGTGGGCCGCGCAAGAGACAGATCCTCAAAGAGACTGGAGAGGTTCGTCGAAGAGGCGAAGTAGGTCGTGCCTCCACGGGCAAGCGTGCTCCGAACCGACGAGTGCCCGGCGACATGGCTCATCGGCATGTAGTGGAAGCTCGCGACGCTGGCGTCCTCAGCAAAGAACTCCGACCAGCCCTCACCGCCCCACATCTCTGCGACGAGCCGAGCCGAGCACATGGCACCCTTAGGAGTGCCGGTACTGCCTGATGTGTACATCAACATGGCGAGTTCGTCGTCTGCGAAGCCCGAGCCGGGAAACCTCGAAAACGGTGCTGCATCGAGATCGAGGAGCTCCGGCGCCACGCGAGATTTCTTACGAAAGGCCTGAACTATCTCCCGATGCGTCACTTCTCCTCCCCGGTAATCGAGCACCAGCAGCCGCTCAAGCGAGGGTGCATGCTCGATGAGATCCTGGGCCTTAGCGAGTAAGGCGATAGAGACCGCAAGTACTCGTGGGCGTGTCTCTTCCAGAATCTCTAGGTGCTGGTTAAGGGAGCCGCTCGTCTGCAACGGAACAGTCGTAAGTGCCGCGAGGTTGCAAGCTAGGTCAACGGTCGTGAAATCCACTCCTGGATGACCAAGTAATGCAACGCGATCGCCCTTGAGCAACGACTCGGGCCCTAGGCGGTCGGGGTCACGAAGCTGCGAGGCTACGGACTCCACACGACGTTTCGCCTCGCCGTAGGTGATAGCCTGGTATTCGCCGAGAACCTCGGCACTGAGTCGGTCCCGGTCTGTGTTACTGCCCGGAATCGCGTGTCGATCGGCGAGCGCCGGCCTGGCGCTGAACCGATCGAGAATCATTGCCATCCTGGTATCGAGGGGCATGGCTATCGCTCCATCACTGATTCAGAATGAGACGCTGAATCTCTCAAACCATCGAACACGAAGGAATCAAGTGCCGAGGTCTTACCTTCGGGCATCCGAAATGGTAGGAGACCGAGTGCATCCTTCGTCGAAGCATCGTTCGGCGTATACAGTTCGAGCCGGTGGTCAGGGGACTCCGGCTGGCGCCATACCTGATAGTCCACATCCAGGGAGCCTAATGTTGGGTGTGCTAGAACCATTCGCCCGACCGTGCAGTCTGCAACGTCCCGCTCGGCCCAAAAACGCGCGAACTCGTCGCTTTTCATGGAAAGCTCGCCGATGAGTTCTGCCAGGCGTGCATCCGTCGGATATCTCCCCGAAGTAAGACGGAGATATGCGACGTGAATACGAGCTAGCTCCTCCCAGTTTGCGTACAGATCTCGAGTGAGCGGGTCGAGGAAGAACGCCCGTGGCACGGAAGGGCGTCGATTGATATCACGCGGGGCATCGAATGGCAGGTGTTCGAAAAGAAGCTCATGCCCGAAGTGGTTCCAGGCGAGGATATCGCCCCGGCGACCCAGCACGATAACAGGAACTGTTTCGTGCAGTGACTCAAATAGGGACAGCACGCGACGATGGGGAATCTCCGGTTTATCCCGCACCATCGGTGCGTGTGACGGGGCTTGGGCTAGGTTGTACAGGTGAGTCCGTTCGGCGTCATCGAGGCGCATGACAGACACCAGGGCGTCGAGTACTTGGAGTGACGCCGTCCCAGTCTGGTCCTGCTCAATGCGGACGTAGTAGCCCACGCTCACGCCTGCGAGACGCGCCAACTCCTCGCGTCGAAGACCCGGGACCCTCCGGGGTGCCGGCCCGGGATCCAGTCCGATCGCAGCGGGATCGGTTCGGTCCCGTCTGGACTTCAGAAAGCTGCCAAGCGTTTCGCCTTGCACATCACTAAAGTTAACTCTCTAGACGCAGTGGCGACAGGGCAGAAGGTATCCCTCTCGGGTGTACCCAGGGGTTGTGCGGCAGGAGAGCCCGTGCGCTGGACCGGGTAACCCTCTGCGGGATACCCCTGCGCTGAGTACCTGGCGGCGGAGTACTCACATCTGTGATCTTGCTGGTCCCGGAGGCCTCTCTAAGCATCGATACCATGGGTACTCAAGCTGCAAGCAAGAAAAGCGCACCTGCACGCTCATGGTGGGGCCTCGTAGCCACTCTAGGCCCGGTGCTCATCGTCGCTATGGACGGATCCATCCTCTTTTTGGCGATGCCAAGTATCAACGAAGCGATTCAACCGACCACGGACCAAAGTCTGTGGATACTCGACATCTACGGCTTCACCGTTGGCTCCCTCCTCATCACCTTCGGGAATCTCGGTGATCGGTTCGGACGCAAGAAGCTTCTAATGATCGGTGCGGCAACGTTTGGTGTCGGTTCGGCGCTCGTAGCGTTTGCGTCAGCCCCGGAAACCCTCATCGCTGCGCGTGCCCTTATGGGCCTTGGCGGAGCGACCCTCCTCCCGTCATGCCTAGCGGTCATCAGCGAACTCTTTGAGAACCCCGCCCAACGTTCCCAGGCCATCGGTATTTTTGCGGCGACTTTCGCTGCCGGATTCGTCATCGGTCCAATCGTATGCGGTATTCTCCTTAACCATTTCTGGTGGGGATCGGTCTTCCTAGTTAATCTTCCCATCATTGTCCTCTTCCTGGTGTTCGCGCCCATACTCCTTCGTGAGGTGCACGGGGCTCGGCCCGGAAAGATCGATCTTCTCAGCGTCATCCTCTCCGCCACCGGACTCCTCGTTGCCATCTACGGCGTGAAGCACGTGGCAACCTACGGCATGAGCCTGCTCGCTGGCGGCCTCATCGCCCTCGGCGTCGGAGTGCTCACCGTCTTTGCGCTACGCCAGCGGAAGCTTGAGACCCCTCTGCTCGACATTGCGCTTTTCAGGCGGCACGTATTCGCAGTTGCGATTCTCACCGGCCTGCTCTCGCTTTTCGTCTGGTCGGCTGCGGCCTACCTGAGCATGACCTACCTGCAGTCCGTCCTCGGCTACTCCGTGCTCCATGCAGCACTTCTTGCCATCCCCGGAGCGGTTGTGCTAACGCTTTCGTGCGTTCTTACGCCATTACTTGTCGAAAGGATCGGTGCCCGGGCAGCCCTAATCGTTTGTAATTTTTCCATTGCCGTAGGCATGGCCCTCTTGGTACTCACCAGTGAATCCACCGGCGCAGCCTTCTACATCGCATCGACAATGGTGTCCGGCATCGGCTTCGGCATCTCGTTCAGCCTCGTAGCCGACACCGCCGTAGGAGCGGTGCCTGAGTCCCGGGCCGGCGCGGCAAGCGCTATCGCTGAAACCAGCAACGAGATCGGTAACGCGCTCGGCATCGCCCTACTCGGATCCCTGCTTACCGTTGTCTTCAGGGCGAATTACCCAGGCGACGAGACCGGCATCGCCGAAGTCATCGATGCTCGTGGCACTGCATCCGTGGCCTTTGAGTTGGCGCGAACGTCATTTCTGTCCGGCTTCCATGTGGTCGCCATCGTCGCTGCACTCATCTGCGCCGGGCTCGGCATCCTAGCGATCCGATGGATCCCCAAGGCCGTCGTCGCCCCGAGCGTTGCTGAGAACGAGTCCTGCCCTACCTCACCTAACGCGAGCCCACCCCCGCCTGGTTTCTGAGTGCTTCGGCGTCCACGTAGGAGGAATTCGTGGTCCCAGTCAACACGGAAGCAGACGCCCCGGCACAGAGCCCGGTTCTCGATATTCAAGCGCCGATTGCTGCTCTGCCCGCAGAACGACAGCTCTCTTGGGATGACCCAGAAGCACGTTTTGAAGCGCTTGCCTTTCTGCCGGCCAACCCGCCACTCGTCTCGGAAGGCGAGGTACGCAAGCTGCGGTCGGCTCAAAGGCTCACGCGCTCACCGTCTTGGGCAAGACGCTCGCGCCCAGAAGCGCGCGACCGGTGGCTTCACATTGGACGCATCGGAGGCCGGCCCGCAAAGCCACGGTCTCAAGCGGAGCCGGTGGTGGGTGGGTTCACGCTCCCTACGTATGGAAGCCGTGCGTGTAAAAGGCCACGAACCCAGCCATCGCGCAGACCACCGAAGTACTGAGTCACTGGAAGACGAAGGCCTAACACCATGATAAGTAACACCTACTGGGACACCGCGCACGCCATCAACTACGATCTTCCCCAGCCCTCCGAGTATCCCGAATCCATTGTATCGTGGCGAGTTTCGGTAGCACGATCGATCCTGTTGATCCACGACATGCAGCGATACTTCCTCGATCGCTTTGACCTAACTCAGCAACCGGCCTCTGATCTCGTCGAGAATATCGAGCGGGCAATGATCACTGCCCGCCGCCTGGGCGTTCCGGTCGTCTACACAGCACAGCCCGGTAGTATGACACCAGAGCAACGCGGCCTGCTTAAAGACTTCTGGGGACCGGGGATGACGGTCTCCGAGGAGCACCGCCAAATCATCGACCGGCTTTCGCCAGAGCCCAACGATCTCGTGCTCGACAAATGGCGGTACTCCGCGTTCGCCAGAACACCCCTCGAAAACTTCATTCAGCAAACTGGGCGCGATCAGATCGTAATTTGTGGGATCTACGCACACGTTGGGATTCTTGCAACTGCGCTAGACGCCTACGCCAAGGATCTCGAAACCTTCATACTTGCAGATGCAGTCGCCGATTTTGACCGTACTCAGCATCTGCATGCCCTGGACTACACCGCTCGGACATCGGCTCGCGTACTCCGCACAGCCGAGGCGCTCAACGAATGGGAGCAATAAGTTGGCAGATAGCCTCAACTATGCATTCGCTATGATTGTGAAAAACGGTGTCGTGCACCGCTTCACGGGAACTGCACTCGTCTTCGAAGGCCTCGAACAAGCTGAGGCGCATCCGGGCGAGAAAATCCTCGCGATTCCATTCCGGCAAGCCCTCTGGGGTGATCGGCCGACATCGGAAATCGAACAGACGGCGCGCCAGCATGTCTCCGCCATCCAGGTCGAAGCTTATGAAGGAATCCCGTTCCACGATTTCGCTGCGAGAGCTGATTCTTGCGGAGTAGAGCTGGTCAATGGACACTTCGATGTTTCGGATTCCGTGTACATGGAACAAGTAGCTTCCGTGGTTGAGAACGAGATTCGGGCCGGGCATGGCTCCAACTTCGTGCTCCATCGAACCTACAAGGGCCGAATCCGTCAAAGGGACGTTAAATCGGAGCTGAAGGCCTTTCATGCTGTGCTGAGAGCAGAGTCCGGTGCCTATTGGACATTCCTCGTGCACTTTCCTGATCACACACTTATCGGCGCAACCCCGGAAATGCATCTTCGCCGATCCCGTGACGGGATGATGACGATGAATCCCATCTCAGGAACCTACCGATATCCGGACGGAACACCCGAAGAGAAGTCGTTGCGCGAGTTCCTCCAGGACTCCAAGGAGCGAGACGAACTCTACATGGTCCTTGACGAAGAGCTCAAGGTAATGGCCGAGCTCTGCGAAGGGCGCCCTTGGATCTCCGCGCCGCAGTTGCGCTTCATGTCGAACCTCGCTCACACGGAGTACCTGATCCACGGGCACAGTGAACTGAACTGGTCTGCCGCCCTGCGTCGATCGCTCATCGCACCCACTATCCTGGGGAGCCCGCTCGAATCAGCATTCCGCATGGCTCAGCGGAATGACTTGAGCCCCCGTGGCTACCTCGGCGGGGTCCTGGCGCATGTCCCCGCTGAGCCGAGCGGGGCGTTCGATTCCGCGATTTTGATCCGCACCGCATGCATCGAAGAATCCGGTGACGTTTCCATTCCAGTAGGAGCCACGATAGTCCGAGACTCGATCCCGGCGGCTGAAACGGCAGAGACGCTCGCCAAGGCGTCTGGAGTTCTGGGGGCGTTTTCGCTTCCTCGGGAGAACACACTGGTGAAGCTGGCTCAGGAGCTCCTCGCAAGCCGAGAAGGGGAGGTCGCGTCATTCTGGCGTCAAGAAGGAAGCAGCGAGCCCAAAGGCCTTGTGCACACGAGACTCCGAGCACTCGTCATCGATAATGAGGACCGTTTCACAGGCATGCTGGCAGCGCACCTGCGATCACTGGGCCTAGAGGTCGAGGTCACGGTCGGCATACCTGACGAATCCCAGCTAGTCATCGCAGATCTACTCGTGCTCGGACCGGGCCCCGGAGACCCCAATGACCAGTTCGATCCACGCATTGCGACAGCTCGAAGCTTCATCCAACGCATCATCCCGGAACGACAGATTCCTACGCTTGCGGTGTGCTTGTCCCATCAACTCGTGTGCCGGGAACTCGGTCTGCCGGTACGGCGACTGCCGCAGCCGAACCAGGGACGTCAACGTGAAATTGATCTTTTCGGCGAAAAAATCCGCGTGGGCTTCTACAACTCCTACAGCGCATACGCGGGAGCAGGCGCTCCCGCGGACGTGGAAATTGCATTCGACAAATACACGGGTGAGGTACACGCGATACGAAGCGACAGACTCATCGGACTCCAGTTCCATCCTGAATCAGTTCTGAGCATCGACGGGGCTCAAGTACTGAGAGAAGCGGTGGAGAGCCTGCTCACGAGGACCCAGTCGTCCGTTTGACCACAGTCGACGCCCGTGTCGATCCCGTCCATGGACGCTGGGGGCGCCGTCACCCAAGCGGTAGATGCACCGCGGCCACACCACGGTGCCGAGGCACAAACTCTCACTACCGTCGGCCTCTCACTACCATCGGCGTCAGGGCGGGCGTTCCCGGTGAGGCCGCACTGCCCGCGGACTATGCCGCCGGGCGTTTGGGCCTAGGCTACGCGATCTCGACACCAAATATCGTGTCTTGGAGAACTGCTAGAGCCGTTGGCCGATCTTGATGAATCAGTTCAGCCAGGCGACGTGCGGAGTACCCAAACCGGGTACTCACCGTTGGGGCCGGTTGGCCGATCTTGATGAATCAGTTCAGCCAGGCGACCCCGGCCCCGGCAAAGACCCTCGTGACTAGGGTGATGAACACGCCGGCCCGGCCGCGAGCCGAGGTCTGATAGTTGCCGTTGGCGGCACCGAAACCATCGACGCCGGCCGTGAGCTCGCGCTCGGCGAGATCTTCCTTGGCCCGCCAGGTAGCGTCAATCGTCTGTGCCAGGTATCTGTTCATCGTCCCCTCCTGTTGGTCGTATGCCTCAGCTGCTGGCCGAGCTGTAGTGTCGTAGGGAGATACGCCACGCTCCGGCCGCGAAAACCATGTGCACCAGCGTGACGGCGAGGACCACGAGCAGCCCCTTGGTGGACAGTGCTCCAGTGAGCGCCGTCGTGGGTACCGTGGCGATCAGCGCGAATGGGACGATCACCATGAACCAGACTCGCTCGAGTCCCCGGAGTGCGACTCCCGGGACGCGCCATGCGAAGCTGCTCAGTTCGCCTGCCATCTCCGTCAACGAGTCCGCGCGGACCGTCCAGAACGCCGGCAGCCGGAACGACAGCATGAGAGCGAGGTGCAGTGCCGTCATGAGCACTACGAGGAGTACGTAGGCCAGGACGCCGGTGGCGCCCACGGGTACGTGGTAATGGACGACAGTCACCACGAGTAGGACTATCCCGGGCACGAGGCCGAGCAGCCCGCCGAAGTCGAAGTGCTTGAACAGCACCAGGAAGGCTGTGTTCACGGGCTTGGTGATCTCAAGGTCGAGACCGCCGGTGCGGATGAGCCACGGGATACGCAGGACACCGAAGAAGAAGATGCCCATTGTCAGGCCGTTCACGATGATAAAGGTCGCCATGAAGACGAGGATCTGTTCGCGGTTCCACCCGCCGATCGCGTCGGCGTGCTGGTAGATCGCGACGAACACGAAGGTCTGCAGGGCCATGATCACCAGATCGGTGATGAAGGCGACCCAGAAGTTGAACCGGTAGACGAGATCCTTGCTTAACCGCGTCCTCACGAGGGCCTGGTAGAAGCGCAGATATCTCACGTCAGATCCCCACGGCGTCGAACTTGCGAATGGCGAGGCGCTGGAGGCCCGAGGCCACGAGCCAGAGGCCGGCGATCCACGCTGGGAGGAGCAGTGCCGGGTTTAGCCCGGTGGACAGCGATCCCGTGACCAGGAGCCTGGCCGGCTCGAAGGCCAGGTAGCCGAACGGCAGCCATGAGACGACGTGGCGCACGCCGCCGGGAAGCAGGTCCAGCGGGATGAGGGATCCGGCGAGGAAGAGGACGAGGTTGTCCTTGAGGACGAATAGGCCACCCACGTCTGTGAACCAGAACGCCAGTAGGCCGATGACGTAGTTGAACAGGGCTACCGCGAGCAGCCCTCCGGCCCACAGCACCACAGCCAGCGCCACGTTCTGCAGGTTGCGGAAGGCCATGTACCGGCTGAAGACGGCCAGGGCGACGGCAAGACCGAGCAGGTTTACCACGAACCTGGCGAGGGTCGCCCCGACGGTTCCCGCTATGAAGCAGGCGAGCGGGTTCACCGGCCGCACCGTGTACTTCACATACTTGCCGCTCACGATGTCATCTGTGAGTTCATTGGTCACGCGTTCGGTCTGGCTCGCGCGGGTTAGAAAGGCGACCGCAACATAGTAGCTGACGAGCATCGGGAGGGTGTACCCACCGATCTCGGGGCGGTCTGCGATGACCGCACGCCAGAGGATGAGCGACACGAGCACCTGCACCAGGGACAGGAGCGCACCGATCAGGGTGTCGGCCTGGAAAACGAGGGCCGACTGCATGTGTACTCGCAGCATTTCGACGTACTTCGTCATGATTGCACGAGCTTCGTTGCGTAGATCTCCTGCATCGAAGCCTCGATGTCATCGTCCTCGACGCTGACCTCGGCCACCTCGCACTCCCGTACCACGCGTTGGATGACCTCAGATAGCTCGTCTTCCGGGACGCGCAGCACGCCCCGGTCCGCGTCGAGGCTCAGCCATTCGAAGCCACTCGCCGACGCGCTGGGCACTCCCGCAAATCTCACATTGACGCGGCGATATCCCGTGACTGCCTGGAACAGGTCGTTCAGGGACCCATCGTGCATCAGTTGTCCCTCGTTGATGAGCAGGACGCGCTGACAGAGCCGCTTGATGTCGTTCATGTAGTGGCTCGTCAAGACGATGGTGACTCCCCGGTTCGCGTTCACGTCCGCGAGGAATCTGCGGATCTGGACCTGGGAGGTTGCGTCGAGGCCGATCGTGGGTTCGTCGAGGAACAAGATCTCGGGTGAGTGAACGAGGCTGCTGATCAGTTCCATTTTCATGCGCTCGCCGAGGGACAGCTGACGGACGGGCTTGCCGACCAGGTCGCCGACCTGCAGCATCTCGACAAGCTCGTCCGTCGTCTTTGCGAAGTTGGTCCGGTCGATGTCGTATAACGCGCGGTTGAGATTGAAACTGTCCACGGCGGGCAGATCCCACCAGAGTTGACTTTTCTGACCCATGACTAGGGAGAAACGCTTTTTGAGTTCGTGGTTGAAAGGGCTCGGGGTCTGCCCGAGAATGGCCACCTCACCCTTGGTCGGCGTGATTATTCCGGAGAACAGCTTCATGAGCGTGGTCTTCCCGGCCCCGTTGGGGCCGATAAGGCCCACGAACTCGCCGGGAGCAATCTGCACGTTCACATCGCGCACCGCAGTCTTGGTCCGCCGTTGCGGAGCGAACAGGTCGCGAATCTTTCCGCCGAGCCCAGCACGTCTTTCGACGAACTTGTACTCCCTGGTGAGCCGACTCGTCTCCACTGCGAGCATTGCCTGCCCTTCCGCGCCGATCTGCTGTCTTGTCACCCAGCGGGCTCAACTGACCCGAGGGCCGCCACTGGTGTACCCCACTTTTCCTGGGCGTCGCCGTGAACCTACCCCCGTATCGACGACAGCCAACGCCTAGAGTCTAGGGGCTCTTCCCGATCCGGGGTGTGGTTGGAGTCTGAAGCCTCCGGTTTTGAGGAGTGCTCGGGCGATGCGGTGGGTGAGGTTGCGGAGTGCGCTTTGAGTCCTGGGAGTGCGGTGAGGTATCGATCGGTTGCTGCCTGCCACTCGGCGGTACCGTAAGCACGCCGCACATCCAGCGCCTCGGCCGTGACCTGGTAGTTCCACTTGGACGAGTTTACGGGGCGCCCAGGCTCGTCTGGATTCTGCACGACAAGTTGAGTCTCCACGAACTGATGGAGCGTAAACCGGCGGATAGTCTCACGAGTGTTCGGTGCGTAGTCCTTGCCGTATTTGTCGCGGATGAAGTCCATGATGGCTCGTGTGCCGGGCATCGGATTGGTGGCTTCTGCCCACGATTCCGTGGGCAGAAGCCACAGGAGGGCCAAGAGTACGAGCGCGGAACGTTCGTTACTGCGTTCGGCGTCCATGCCAAGTTTCTTCAAGACGATTCGGGCATCTTCGATTTGCTTGTAAGTGGCGTCGCCGGGCTCGATCATGCGGCGATCAACTCCATTACGAGAGAGTCAACCTCAACCTGCGACGCAACAGTCTTGCGACCCAGTTCGCGCAAGGCCGCCGCTGCCGGGAACCGCAGGGTGCGCAGGTCGGTGGCGTTGACCTGGGTATGACCGGAGAAGGTGCGGAAGAATTTGTCGATCACCGACGAGTTGAGCCACACCGCGATGCCCTTCGCGAGGTCTTCGTCCAGACCGTGTCCGCTGATATGGAACACATTTAGGTGGTTCTCGAACGCGACTTGGCCAGGGTTGTCCACTGGTGACCAAACGGAGGCAACGATTCTTCGGCGCTCTTCCTTTGCGCTGAATCTCTTGACGACGGTATACCAGCCCTCCGGCAGCAGCATCCCGCGATCCTTGTCGTTATGTGGTTGGAACCATTGTGGTTTGTGAATGGCCCTCGGCCAGAGCACTCCACCGGCGCGCAGATTCCCAGGGTAGATGAGCGGTACCGCATCCGGTTGTTCGACGTCGCTGAGCGCATGGCGTGTCCGAAAATCCACCACTCGGCCGGTCGAGATCTGAATACCCAGATCGGTAAGGGAACATGGTTGAGAAAGGACCGACTTGGTGGCGACGATGTCTGCGTTATCGGTTGCTAACCGGATGAAGCGGTTTGGGTCATTCGGGAATGACAACATCGTTGTAGGGAACTAGGTGGGATGAGATATCGCCGGTGTGGTCGCGGCTGACCGATAGCTCAACGACGTCGGGGGTGGCCCCGCGAGTTCCGGTGAAGATCACGTTCTCCTGAAGCACACCCGTGTCGGCGAAGACGGCGGAGCGAGAGTCGAAGACGTGTACTCGGTCAAGTGCGATTGAGTCGAGCAGGTGAGCGCGGAACGCGCCGAAATAGGGCCCGTTGAAAAACGAACGGGGTGTAATCGCGACAACCTGCCCGCCGGGCCGGAGCGCCACGACAGATAAGGCAAGGAACGCGGCGTAGAGGTTCGGGGTGTCGACCCCTGCGGAACGCATCGCGGTTCGGTGCGTGCTCGATGCCGCCAGCTTGCTGTAGGGAGGATTTTCGATTACCAGATCGAACTTCCCGTCGATGCTGAGCGGAGCGTTCAGGCCCGTGAAGTCGAGAATGAAGTCCGCCTTGACGGTCTTGGCTGTTACTCGGCCATTTCCGGCGCGCTCACATTCCATGAGCGTTGCTAGGAGATGTGGCAGCATAGCCGGATCACGCTCAACCGCAACGATCTCGATCGACAGTTCAGGCTGCTCGGCTAACACCCGGCTAACCAAAGCCGCGGTTAGTACCCCCGAACCAGCTCCAGGATCAAGTACGCAAAGCGTGCCGTACGCAGGAAGACGAGGCAAAGAAGCGATCAACCGAGCCGCAGGCATGGGCGTGAAGAATTGTCCCAAGTCGCTTTGCGTGTGCGTGTCGAGCCCGTCGAGGGCGGCGCGTCGCTCGACCTCGGCGATGTTCAGGAGGTCTGTCGCCAACACCCTCTCATCGTATCGAGCCCCACCGACAGCACACCGGTCACACAGCCGGCCGGCGGGTTCGTGTATCGCGGTCGTTGTTTCATTTGTGGGTTCGATGCCGGACTGGTCTCAGGTGCATGACGCCGCCGCGGGCACCTCGTCGAGGGTTTCTTGGTCGGGTCGGCGGGGGCCTCCCTCGCCGGTTTGAGCTGCTGGGAAGGCCCTTGCGTGCTGGTGGCCTGCCAGATTGCTGGTTAGGTTGAGGTGTCACTGCTCAAACCTTCGACGTTTTCGGTTTGAAGTCTCGGTTCCTTGTCGTTCGGGGCCTGCCCGGCTATCTTGGCGAAGTCCTCGCAGCCGGTATTGGTCATCGGCAAAGGCTCTTCTGGGGCGCATGCCGTCACGTCTTCGCCGCCAAGGTCTACCCAGGGGCTTCGATCCGGTCTGTCTAGGCGACGACTACTGTGATGCGGTCCGCTATGGCGCGCGCCCGCCGGTCGGCTGTCTCGGGATCCTCCGCCACCGCGATCACGTGTCCGATCCGGTCCCATGACGACTTCACAACCCCAACGGTGTCGCCCTCGGTCACCGCCACCTCGGCTGTCTCGACCCCGATGCTACGGCGTGCCTCGTCCAGCCCGGCCACGGACACCACGGTTCCGGGGCGCTCCGGAACCAGGAAGCGGACTGCCGCACCGCGCTGAGGTCTATCGGGGAGTTCCGGCGGCGTGCCCTGCATGAGCGCGACCCAGAGCCTCAGGATGTTGACGTTGTAGGCTAGGTCGATCAGTTCGGTGATGTGATCCCCCGGGGGCCTACCCGCGCATTCGATGAGGGCGGCGTCCCCGCCCGCCACCATCCATTCGGCGTGCAGGATGCCCGTTCCGTATCCGATGGCAGACACCAGGCGTTGCATGCGTTCGCCCCAGGCGTCTGAGGGGAACCCGACCATGTGGCCGAGTTCGACAGGGCAAGGCCCATCGAGGGTCGTCTTGTGGGTGGGATTGGTCCAGATCACTCGGCCGTCGCACACTAGTGCCTCGACGCTTACTTCCGCGCCGTCGAGACGCTCCTCGACAAGGTAACGCCACGCTATGGTGCGCCCCGCCAGCTGGCGTCCCTCATCGGCACCCAGCATCTCGGCCCAGGCGGTGGCCACGTCGTCACCCCGGTCGAGGAGGTGGACGCCGAGGCTCGCCTGCCGGTTCGCCGGTTTGAGGACCGCCCGGGGCGTCCGGGACAGGAACTCCTCGACGTCCTCGGCCGAGAACACCTCGCGGAAACGCACCTCACGTAGCCCGGATCCGGCCTGGGCGGCGCGAAGGTCCAGTTTGTCCCGCAGCAGGCCGGCGGCGCGAGTACCCGCTCCCGGAAGACCGAACCGTTCGGCTAGGTCCGCCGCGGCGGGGACTGCGTACTCCAGCCCCGCCACGACCGCATGCACGCTCCCCTGGTACCGCTCGGCCAGCACCCGATACCCATCGGCCTGCTGATACGCCAGCATTTCGACCCCAGACAGGCAGGGGTGGGTCTTAGCCTTCGGAGCCAACCCCTTGTTGCGCCAGAGATCGGGTTCCTCGACCACTACGACGCCCCCGACACCGGCAGCGTCCAGCGCGTCCAGAACTCCGGTGTTGTAACCAACCAGCAGCAGGTTGATTTCCGGCATGTTCATCGTCCTCTCGGCTCGGAGCGGGTGTGGTTGACCAACATGGGCAGGGTCAGCAGGGCAAACAGGCCGAGGGCCCCCCAGTACAGGGGTTCGCGGCCCACCGAGGTCATCTCCCAGTACAGCCACCCTCCGGCGGCCGCCCCCAAACCTTCGCCCGTGGCCGCGGCCACCTGCCGTAGGTTGAGGGCCTCCACCACCGGCCGGCCCTCGGACGCCTCGACGAAGGCTGTGTTCACCATCGGCGCGTAGACGGTCTCACCGAGGGAGAAGACCACGATGGCGACGTAGGCCATCGCGATCCCCCCGCCACCCACAGCCAGGAGGGCGAAGGCCCCGCCGAAGAGAAGCACCCCTACCACCAAGACCTGGACCGAGGTCGCGCCGCCCTTCATCAGGCGGTTGACCTGGGTAGTGACGAGCATCTGGGCCGCCACCACCAGCACTGCGTTCACGGTGTAGAACCCGGCGCGCAGCAGCGGCTCCGCGGTGGCTTCGTTCACCATCACTGCGAAGCTGGAGAAGAACTGTCCATACAGGAAACCTCCGGCCAAGACCACCGCCGTGAGCCTGCGCAGTTTCGGGTCCACGATCAGGTCCCGGACCAGCAGAAGCTTCAGCGGTGGCCGGGTGGCTCCCTCGGCGAGGTGGGAGCCCCGAGGTGTGGTGCAGGGCACGACCACTGCGGCGACGAGAAACAGCCCGGCGCTCCCCACGAGAGTCATGCGGAACCACGCGGAATCCAGCAGCAGGTTGGCTATGATGGGCCCCACCGCGGCCGCCACGTTGACCACGATCTGGATGATGGAGAACGCTGTGTTCTGAGCCGCGCGGTCCTCCAGGCGCAGGGCCACATAGCCGCGCACGGCAGTGCCGTTGATGCTAAAACCCAAGCCGGCGAGGATCAGGGCCACGAGCACGACGATCGGGCTGGCCGAATAGGCCGTCACCGTGAAGCCCAGGGCTACCAGGATGGGGCCGACGGTCACGAGTCGCCGGACACTGCTCCGGTGCATCCACCCGGACACGAACAGGGACCCACCCCGCATGCTCAGCGACAATGCGCCGAGACAGAGGCCTATCCACGTGGCATCCTGTGCCTCCAGGGATGCGGCCAGCATCAGCGGGAGGACCGGCATCACCACGAAGTAGCCGATATGGGTTAGTGCGTAGTCGACAACGACTACCGGCAGGACGGCTCGCACCCTCGTGGTCGCGCTCATGCGATTTCGACCCTGAGGGAGGCGATCGCCAGCTGAAACGCCTTCTCCACATCCGCGAGGGTGTCTCCGTCGGCCACGATCACGGCGTGCCTCCCCTCCGAGGACAAGGGTGGAGACAACACGGCCCCAGGACCGACCAGCATCTCGGCCGCCAGCAGTCCTCGCGTTGCCTCCTCCCAGTTTTGGACCTGCCGTAACACCCCCGACGGAAAGGTGAGGTACTGAGAGCCCGCCGCCCGCATCTGGGGTGGAATGCGGATGGGGTGCCTCCCCAAGAGGTCGTCCAGGAGAAGCCCGAACAGGCCCAGCCCGGGACGGGACGCCTCGACCAGGGCATGGATGAAGTCGCCCCCTGGGCGTGCGTGCAATTCTCCCAGGGTCAGGCCATCGCCCACCCAGAACTCGACGTGGAACAACCCGTGCGCGACCCCCAGGGTCCGGAAGGCGAGCGTCAGAGCCTCCTCCAGTTCGTGACGGACGCCAGGCGCCAGTCCGGCTGGAATACGATGCCCGGTCTCGACGCAGCGACTATCGATCTGCTTGGCCGTCAGGGACAAGATACGGGGAGCGCCCCCCAGAAAGACCCCTTCGCAGGAGAACTCATCGCCGTTAACGTACTGTTCCACGAGCACTTCGCCGTACGCCCGCGATCGGCTGATGGCTGCGGCAATGCCCCCGGCCCGTTCGACGACGAGCACCCCGGCGCTGCCCATACCCACCCGGGGTTTGACGACCCACGGACCTTCTCCCAGCGCATCAACGACCCGATGCGCGGCCGTTTCGACCGGCTCGTCCCACCGCAGAAGGCGGGGCTGGGGTAGCCCCGCCCCCGCCAGCATGCTCCGGCATCGCGCCTTGTCCTGCATCGCCCGCACGGCGTCGGGGTGATTCCCGGGTAACCCCAGGAAGCCCGCCAGGAGCGCTGTGGGCAAGACGCACCGTTCCCGGTGGGTCAAGACGCCGGCAAACCGCCCGCGCCTCTCGTCGGCCCATGCGGCAAGGGCTGCGTTATCGTGCCAATCAACGGCAGCGACATCGAGCAGGCCGTCAGGCCGCCAGGCGCCCCGCAACGCGTCGGGAGTGTCCAGCCCGACCACGGGGATCCCTCGCACTGTGGCGTCGGCCACCATTCGCCCGAGCGCATGCCTTCCGTGGGGTGTCCCAGACGTGGCGCCGACGACAAGAACCGGTAGCGTCATGCGATGACCGGCACGAGAGTAGCGATCGCCGTATCGAGGATCCCCTCCAGTTCGACGGCGGTTGGTGCACTCGCTATAACCGCTCCGATTACGACCGATGCGAAGTCCTCCGGTGGGAGCCTCACCGTGGCTCCCCGCTGGCGCTCAAGCACCACTTTCTCAACGCCGGGAATCCGCAGCACCTCGTCCAGCCCGGTGAGTTCCTCGAACCGGCCTGCCCGGGGCGCCATGACCTTGCGCACACCGGCCACGACGGTGGGGGGAACCGTGCGGGGCGCCTCGCCTAGGGCGACCCGCAGCACATTCGTCGCCCCAGACTCGCCGGTGGCCAGCCCAATGAGGTCGGACACGATATAGTCGCCGGCTCCGCGTGCCGCACACTCGATCAGCCGGGCTTTCCCGTCGTGGCCCACCATGCACTCAAGGTGGAAGGCGGAGTCGTCCAGCCCGAAGGCGCCCACGGCCTCGACGACCAGTTCGTGGATCGATGCCAATGCGGCGTCGGGGAGTTGGCTAGGGAACACGTGCCCGACTTCCAGGCGATAGGGCTCGGTGGTGCGCTTGTCGGTCACACCAAACACCGTTAAAGCGCCCCCCTGCACGACGCCTTCAACGCTGTGCTCGCTGCCTTGCAGGAACTCCTCGACGATCAGGTCGTCCTTGTGCCCGGTGAAGATCGGGTCCCGCGCGGGATCCACCAGGGCGGTGAGTGCCTCGTGCGCCTCGCGTAACTGCGCGGCATCCTCCGCCCGGTAGATTCCCTTGCTTCCGCTCCCGGCCACCGGCTTGAGGATCAGCGGGAAGGCCATGCCCTCCGCCGCGGCCACGGTCTCCTCCCAGCTCGACACGCGCGCGAACCGAGGGCAGAGATCGGCCCGGCGCTCCGACAGCGCCGCCCTCATCAAGGCCTTATCGCGACAGATCTTGGCGGCAGAAGGCGATGCCGTCGGCACACCGTATGCGGCCCCCACGGCCGCCACGGTCTCCACGGCCGCATCCGACCAGGTCACCACACCGGCTAGTGGCCGCCCAGCCAGTTCCGTGGCTAGCACGCTAAGCACGTCATGGGTGTCGAATATCGAGGCGACCTTGCGCTGCGAGGTCACCAGCGAGGTGGGTAGACCCGCCGGTACGCCATCGCCGATCAGGATGACCTCGACCCCTGCGCGCAGGGCGGCCTTGAGGGGCCCCGCCTGTTCGGTCGGTGTGCGACGCATGTTCAGATATGCGACAACGGGGCGGATGGGTTTCATCATGCACGTTCTCCGATCTCTGCGGTTCGCAGGCGGTGCCATGCGGAGTCAAAACCGGTGATGACTGGCGCGGGGCTCTTTTCGCACGTTGCACATCTCCGGAACGATGACGACGTCGAGGCCGTAGTTGTAGACCGCGTTGAACTGGGGTGGGCAGGCGCGCATGCAGCTGTCGCAGCCGATGCATTCGATCAACTCGATCCTGCGGGGCGGTTTAGTCCATTCGTGAGGGCGCTGATGGGTGGTCAGGGGTGTACGGAAGCGCAGCACATCTCGGTCAGAGATCGGCATGCTGCGCGGACCAGAAGTCAGCAAGAGCGTCTCCTAAGCGTTCAGCGTAGTGGCACTAGTAGTGGCCCTATTGTAATCGGCCGCGTGGTGTCTGAAGGAACGATCCTGGTATCCGATCCGACTTGGGGAAACCATCGGGCCGTCTCCGGCCGGGCCGGCCTGCGCGTACCGGACTATCGGTACCTCGACGATTCGGTACGCTTTGTCGGCATTGAGGGGACGCCGGCGGGCCTCAGGTGCGCCGGACCGGGTTCGGTCGTTCTGCCGGACCATGCCGCCCGCAATCCAAGCGGCTACGGTATTGGTCGCGGCCGATGGCGCAGTATCGTCAACAACGCCGGGGTTGTGTCGGGTTCCTCGATCACGGAGATGACGGATCGGGCGTGGCAGCGAGTGCTCGACGTCAAGCTGGGGGTGTTTTCAACCTCACCCGTGCTGCGATACGAATGATGGCGCCCTATGGTTATGGGAAGAGCATCGATGTCTCGGCAACCAGCACCATGACCGGGATTCCCGGGCAGGCGGACTATGCGGCATCGAGGGCTGGTGTGCTCGCCCTGACGAGGGTTGCCGCAGGCGATGCGACCGTCAGTTCGTGGCGCCCAGGTGACGGACGGCAGTGAGAATGATCAGGACGTTGACGGCATAATCGCCGATCAGCGGCGCCCACCCGAGGCCGCCTTGACCGCCGGCGCTGTGCACCATGAGCGGCCACCAACTCGGTAGCCAGATCGTTGCCCACAGCCACGCACCTCCAAGGGCAGCGCCTACGCAGGGCAGCAGCAGGGCCGCCAGCGCGAGCTTCACCAGCGCAAACCCCTGAATCTTGTTGGCTGCTGCGGCTGCGAGCCCCATACCGAAGCTTCCCGCCAACGGGGCGCCCGCCAACGCGGTCAGGAAATCCCCCAGCCCGCCAGACGAGCTCAGCCCTGCGATCGGATGGGTCACGGTCACCACGACGATGGTGAACAGTCCGACCGCGGTGGTGCGCCAGGCCAGATAGGCACCCACTGACACCGGGGTCGCCCGGATCGCGGTCAAGGTGTGATTGTCCTTCTCGTCGAGCAGCATGAATCCCAGCACGGCACCCATCACCAGAGGCAGCACGATGGCGAAGAAGGCCCCATCGATGATGCCCAGCCATCGGTTGGCCTCGTCGGCACCGCCGACGGCGCCACGAATGGGTTCCGCCAAGGATCGCAACGTCAGGGCCATCGCCAGCGGGACCACGGCCATCCACCCCAGGAAGGCATCACGAGCCACGCGCCGACCGTCTGCCCACACGAGGCTTCGGAGGGTTGCCCAGTTCATGACCAGCCGTACCTTCCGGCTGCGAACCGGTGGTACCTGGCGGTCGCCAGCTTGAACCCGACCGCCATCCACACCAGGGCCGCGCCGAGGGCTGGAGCGATCCACAGGGCCTCCCGGTCATCGAACGCCACCTGAATCAACGCAACGACGGGCTGGAGCGGGTGCAACCACATCCACCACCCGGTCGGGAAGCCGAAGATGGGAAGCATCGGGATGGCGAACCCTGCGGTCCACGCACCGGAGGGTAGGAGGAACTGGGTGATCGAGCGGTATCGGGACACGGCGATGAACCCATAGGTGACGTACAGGAAGGCGGTGATGCCGACTGCCGCGAGGTAGACCGGCCAATTCAGTCGCCAACCGAATCCGATCAGCACCAGCACCGACATCTCCACCAACGAGAGAATCCCCAGGGAACCCGCTAGGCAAAGCAGGTACTCCCAGGCTCGCAGGGGAGTGACTACCTGCGCGCCTAGGGTCCCCTCGGAACGTTGCATGAGTACCTGGATCGCCGCGAAGTAGAATGCCGTGACGGTGAGATCTGCCAACACGATCAGTGGCCAGAAGGTGGCCCACCCGACATCGAACGCGCGAAGCACGGATGCCACGAGCAGGGCGACCACGACAGCCACGAGCCAGAATCCTTCCGTGATCTGCCTCCGCAGGTCGATCGCCATCGTCGCTGCCAGTCTGCGAGTCATGTCAGCCTCGCACCGGTCAGGCGTGTAAAGACATCCGCCAGATCGGCCTCCTGGGAGTGGACCGAGCGCAAAGAAGTGTGCCGGAGTGCCTTGTGGAAGCCGGGGTTGTCCGCTAGGCCCGCCATGGGGAAGGTCGCTTCCCCGCCGGCCCATGAAACCTTCACGGTGTCAGCCCCGTGCTGGCGGCGCAGTTGCTCGGGGGCTCCGATCCGAGCGATGCGGCCTTCGATGATGAACGCCACCCTGTCGCAGATGCGTTCGGCCAGGGACATGTCATGGGTGGTGATGATCACCGTGTGCCCGGTTGCGCGCTCGTCGCCGATCAGATCCATCATGCGCCGCACGCCCACCGGGTCGAGCCCGGATGTGGGTTCGTCCAGGAAGATGAGCTCCGGCCGGTGGAGCAGAGCGCGGGCAACGTTGAGGCGTACTCCCATGCCCTTGCTCATCTTGGAGGCGGCTAGCCGGGCATCGTCGGCGAGCCCCACCCGTTCCAGGAGTTCGATGGGGTCAGCGGTTGGCCCGCGGTAGAGATGCGCGAAGTACGCCAGATTCTCGGCCAGCGTCAGCCCACCGAACGAGATGGGGGTCTCGAAGCCGACTCCCACCCGTTCGTAGTATTCACGGCCCCAGGCCGAGATCTCTCTGCCGAGTGCCATGGCGCTCCCGGTATACCCGCTGAGTAGTCCGGTGAGCAGGCATTGGGTGGTGGATTTACCCGCGCCGCTCGGGCCCAGGAAACCGAAGACCTCGCCGTGCGATACGTCGAAAGTCATGTCGTGGAGCGTGGGGGTGAGGTTGCCCGGGTAGGTGAATCCCAGACCCGATACGGCGATGGCGGTGGTCATCGGTCGTTCCTGGCGGTGAGGAAACGACCGGTCATGCCCAGCACCGTAGAAACGGTTCGCTGTGCTTGCGCCCGGATCTCCTCGGCAGGCAGGCCCGGTGCGGTGAGGTTGGGGAGTCGGGCGATCCGATCTACCGCCGCGGCCCGGAAATCTCGCTGGGCGAATTCGGTTTCCAGGACGGTCGCGAGCCGGTCCCTCTCGGCCGGCGGAAGGTTCTGGAACGTCAGGGTGGCCACGACGGCTCCTACAGGACTGGACAGTTATATGACTGGTGAGTCACAATCTAGCAAGGCGGCCCAGCCCGATCAAGGCGGATGATGCGCGTAGCTGGGGTCGCCGGCCCGGTGATTGAGGGGACACGAGTCATGCGGGCATATGGTCACGCTTCGCGCGCCATGGCCATTCCCCACGCACGCGCGGACTCGGTCTGGTCATCTTTGAGTGCCGGCACCTTGCCGCTCACGACGAACCTGTGCTGCTCCACACGCACACGCTTCCTACCCGCCACAGCCTTCTTCGGGGCGCGTGCCGCAGATCCGACCCACAGGCCGTCAACCACAGTTTCGAAGACCGCCACCTTCAGGACCGAGGTGAGATCCGCCCTGGACAGCCACTCCTTGATACCCGTAGGGGGTACTTCCGTAGCCCCTCTTGCAACCGCCTGCTCCCTTGAACGGGGAGACGGCTCCAGGCCCTTTGCCCGATGCACGGTAAGCAGCGCCTGCTCCCTTGAACGGGGAGACGGCAGTCCGCCATTGTGCGTGGGCGCTCCCAGCAGCAACAAGTCGCTCGTGACGGTCTCAGGGGCCTCGAAGGCGGGCACTACGACAGACTCGACGTCAGCGCTCCGGAGACCCTCGGCGATGGCCTCTAGCCGCCCCAAGACAGGAATCGGGCATCGAAGAGCAGCCGAGCACGGCTGTGACCGGGGAATCAGCGTTGTGCGGCCTCGACGGCGTCCGCCCAGGCGGGTAGGTCGGCGCGATGACGCTCGATCTGGCAACCCGATCCGTTCGCTCGCTCGGCGATTCCCTCCTCCGCCCACAGGGCACGGGCCATGCCGCGCAGCCGGGGCGGTAACTCACCGGATGCGTTCACGACGCGCCACCAGGGCAGGTCTTCTCCGTGATCGCGCATGAAGGCTCCCACCTGGCGCGGCCCCGTCCCGACCAGGGCGGCGACGTCGCCGTAGCTCACCACCGACCCGGCGGGAACCAGCGAGACCGCCAGCCGGATCCGTGCGGCCAGCTCGTCCCTCACGGGCCGGCTCCACCGCGGTCGCCGGAGCCGGTCTCTCGCGCCCGGGCAGATCGCCCACGATCCTCGCCCATGGCCCGGGGGCGATCTTGGCTGGGCGACGAGAGCGTACCTAGCCGATCGGCATCATGACCTTGGGCGTCCGGACCCCGCCGCTGCGCACGCCGGCCGGCGAGACAGCCCGCGGCCGGCCCGCCGCCGGGCGGGTTTAGCGCCCTCGGCAAGAAGACTCTCAGGTGAGATCGATGCATAGCCCATGTCTCGTCCCGGCGTTCCGCGGAGTGGAATGGGCCCGATCCAGGCTGCTGGATTGTGTCGTCCCCATTCGGCGCTGACCTAGCTGGGTGCGCTGTAACCGGCCGCCTGGTGAAACCATTCCGCAATGGTATCCCGATGCGATCCAGGCCGGTGCTTTCCGGCTCGGAGCATGCCGCCAGCCGGCGCCGCCGTCCCGGCACGCGGCAGGCTATAGCGGATCGATCCAGTCCAGGAATGGGCGGGTGCGGTCGGTGACGGATTCGAAGCACCCGAGCCCCCGGTATCCGATGATGGTGCCGGATTCGCTGCGGAGTTCGCCGTGGGGGAAGAAGAAGTCGGGACGGCGAGCCGCCTCGGCCAAGGCTCGCGGCACGATGTAGCCCACTTCGGGGATCATCGGCAGTGAGGGCTGGATAGGGCCATGCCGGACCCGGGTCACGGGGATCTCCTGGCCGCAAACCCGGAGAGTTGGCAGTTCCTCTGACGCCGTTTGCCGGTCGATCCGGGCGTCCGAGGAGCCCGGCGCCCAACTGAATGGGGTGCCGGCCTCGGGAAAGATCGTGACCGCGTGTGGGGTCAGGTTTCTTAGGGTGCGTATTTTACCGATCTGCGGGGTGGCCCGGGCGTACACCTCGGTGATCGGGAAGCGGTTCCCGGCCGCCATGCGCAGCACCCGGATATAGCTTTTAGCGCCGAGCGGGAAGTCCCCGAGTTCGTAGAAGTCCATCGTCAGGGTATTGCACTGCCTGGCCGTCAGCGCGGCCAGGGCCACCGGGATTTGGACGGCGAGATGGATGTTGGCCCCGTCGCCCAGGTGCTGCAGGATCTCACCGGTCCGTCGGGCCAGCACGGCACCCTCGCTGTGGTGGATCATCCCGTGGGCGTCCGGTTTAGTGACGAACTGGATCAGCAGTACCGGGGCCGGGCCGATGGATCGGGCCAGCGCGGTGAGCGGCTCCCTCAGGTGGTTTCCCGTGGTAAGCAGCACGACCACGTTCCTGCGGTCTTCCCCCAGCGACAGGGCATCGCGCAGTGCCTTCCCGTCGGCGTCCACGGGGACGAGGTCGTTCGCCCCCTTCTCGGGAGCAAGGACTAGGCACTGGATGGTGGTGGTCTTCGGATCCGTCGGCTTGTCGGTGGAGCACCAGTCCTTGCCGTACACGTCGCGCCAGGTGAAGGTCTCGATCCCATCCCGTGACTTGGGGAGGGCCGTGCCCAGGGCCCAAGCGAGGCTCGGGTGGCAGCCTCCCCGGAAACGGATGTGCTGGACGCCGCTGCCGTGGATCTCGTCGATGAACTGCGGGAGCGTCTGCTTCAGGCAGTACAGGTCCAGTTCCTCGGGGATCTGGGTTGTGGCGTCCTGCCGAAGACGGATGTGGAGGTGGGAGTCGTCGGGGGTGCGGGAACTGACAGCCAGATGGCTGGGGGTAGGCCGCGTCTGCAGGCCGACTTCCAGAGTCTTGTTGCCCTTTCGCTGCCAGTCTCTCAGCCGGGCCCTGAGGAGGCCTCGCAGCATGCTGCCGAGTTCGTTCACTGCTTTCTCTTCCGGGCCAGTCTTGTGCAGCAGGGCCCATTGCAGGTAATCGCTGAGCTTGTTCGCGCGAGGGCATTTTGCCCCGAGCCGGTCGGCCGGGGCGTTGAGATCCGGCTGGTCGGTGCCGGGTTTGCGGATCGTGTTGACGATGTGGAACTGGAAGTCGCCGGTGTTTTTCTCTTTGATGTCCAGGATGAGTGGCAATTCCTCCTGGGGGACGAAGCAGCTTTCTTCGATGCCGTCGCTGATCAGCAGCACCGCGCCGCTCAGACCGTCGGCGAAGGCCTCCCGGATGGAATGCTGCACGGCCCCGGCCTCCAGGTCGCGCACATCGCGCCAGGGGACGATGCCTCCGCTGCGCAGATAGGTCTCGACGAACTCGGCCGTCTGGGCGCCGCTTTTCTGGTGGTAGGAGATGAACACGGCGCCGTCGGGCCGGGCCTTGGGCACCCGGGAGTCGTTCGTCGCCATCGGTGATTCCTCTCAAGATCGATTCGCAGGTTTCGTGTCGCCCTGCCGTTTCCCGGCTGGGGAATGCGCGATGGCGGAATCGTAATCGCAATCGCGTAGAATCCCGGCGCCGGCGTGCCGGGATTCCGAGTATCGGTGCGATGCGGTCGGTGGTGGCGCGACCGGTCGATGCTCTTGGTGGCTGAACCGGGCACGCTCCACGGTCGCGGGCTGTGGAGTTTTCCACAGTTTTGACCGTTGTAGGGTTGACAGGGGGGTTCGGTGTGGAACAATAAGTGGTACCGGGCCGCTATCCCCCTTTGCGGGCCACACCCCCCTTGGAGGTTTCAATGCCGACACACCGACCAATACCGATAACCCGATTAGCAGCCATCCCGCTTCTACTACTGATCATGCTGCTGGCCGGCTGCGGGCCCAGACAGTCACTTACGGAGCCGTCGCCATCGCCGACACCTGTTTCCGAATACACCCCTGAGCCAGGTTCCTTTAAAGCGTTGATGTATGCCAAGGCGGAGCAGGCGTTCTGGGGGTTCATCGAGGCTCGCCGCAAGTACGAGCTGGCCGGGGACTATTCGCAGTTCCCACCCGAAATGACCACCTATCTGGAGGGTCTGGTACTGGAAACGACCCAGATCTCGTTCGAGAAAGGCAAGGCTGGGGGTTGGCATGGGACCGCGCCCGGTGTGATCACCACGCAGCCGGCGTGGGGCGAAAAATATGGGGATTCGGTGGCCACCATTGCGGTCTGCCAGGACGGCACCGGGCTTGTAACGCTGGACGCCAACGGGAATGTGG
>ERZ772772.348-NODE-348-length-28690-cov-4.088528_pt1 | contig 28690 bp, 30 predicted proteins | sample MGYA00511484_ERZ772772 | MGnify/ENA primary metagenome ERZ772772 (study PRJEB29015, sample SAMEA2737913) | human oral metagenome | biome: human oral; feature: human-associated habitat; material: dental | place: China | collected 2088 ... | reverse complement strand
TGAAAATGGGAGCATAATGGACATCTTTCGCTCCTGCCTTGAACAATTTCTTCATGACATACCCCAAAACCTCGCCGGAGCAGTCATCAATATCCGTTTCCAGTTTCACAACTTTATCACGGTCTTCATTCTCCTCCCCCTGGATAAGGAATGCCCGGAGAATACCGCTTCGATCCGTGTATGCTCGTTTTCCCGCGCCAAGGCCTGCCTTCTTGATAACAAAAGACGGCGGCAGCTGATGGATTGTGGAAATGGCCGCCGCAATGGCCGCGCCGGTAGGCGTCACATACTCCCCTTTCGCCCCGGTGAGCTCCATGGGGATTTTATAAGCGGAAACAATATTCACTGTCGCAGGGACAGGCACGGGCATGACTCCATGCCGGCACCGAACCGTCCCTGTCCCTTCCGTAAGTTTAGGAACAATCACCTCTTTGATGTGAAGGCTGTCAAAAGTAACGGCAGCCGCCACCACATCCACAATGGAGTCGAGCGCTCCCACCTCATGAAAATGGACTTCGTCAAGGGGCAAGTCATGGGCTTTCGCTTCCGCTTCGCCGATAATCCTGAATATTTTGCGGGCCAGCTTTTTTGCTGTTTCCGTCATATCACAGGCATCGATCATCGGAAGAATTTCCGCAAGCCCCCGATGGGTATGATAATGATCTTTTCCCTGACGGCAGCAGTGATGTGCCTCCCCGTCATGCCCTTCCTCATGGCAATGGCAGTGATGTTCTTCTCTGTCCGATTCCTCATGACAAGAGCATCCCGATCCTGCCGCCAAGGTCAGATTGCCGTAAAGATAGTCCATGTCATGGTCATGGTTCTCACAGTCATCATCAAGATGGACATGAAAATCACAGCAGTCGATGCCCGCTTTCTTTACTCTGCTTATCTCTACGAAAAAGCCGTCTGCCGGAAGAGAATCCAGCGCTTTTTCAAGAGCGTCCGGATCCGCCCCCAAGTCGATCATTGCCGCCACGAACATATCTCCGCTGATCCCGGACCCGCAGTCCAGGTATAATTTTTTATCCATTGCTTTTTCCCCTTTCCGCCAGCCTGTTGATCTGTGTTGCCACATACCCCGCGCCGAAGCCGTTATCTATATTTACCGTCACAATGCCGTTCGCGCAGGAATTGATCATCGTCAAAAGAGCCGACAACCCATGAAAGCTCGCGCCATACCCCACAGAAGTGGGCACGGCAATGACGGGATTAGCCACAAGACCACCGATTACCGACGCAAGAGCGCCTTCCATACCTGCCACGGCAATGACGCAGTTGGCTTCCCGTACTTTCTTTTCGCAGGATAAAAGGCGGTGGATACCGCTGACTCCCACATCATAAATGCGTTCCACGCGGCTGCCGAAATATTCCGCCGTCTGTGCCGCTTCTTCCGCCACGGGAATATCCGCCGTTCCTCCCGTGCAGACCACGACTAAGCCTATATGCTCCTTATCTTTCTTTTCCAGTTTCAATATGCGGGAAACGGGATCATAAGAAATATCCGGCAGTACGGCGCGGACGATTTCATATTGATGGGCATCGGCACGCGTACCGAACACCTCCCCTTCCGCTTCATATAACTTTCGGAATATCTCCGGCAGAAATTCATCCGATTTCCCCTGGCAGTAAATGACCTCAGCAAATCCGGAACGCCGTTTCCTGTCCGTATCCAGTTTGGCATATCCCATTTCTTCATAGGCGCGGACTTCGGAATGACTGCGCAGATACTTTTCCGCCGCGTCAATTTCCAGCTTCCCGCCTCTGACCTTTTCCAAAAGTTCTCTGATATCCATGCTACACCTGCCCTATATCCATGGACCCCGAGCGGAACCCCTCCAGATCCATCGTTATATACATAAACCCCAGTTCTTTAAACCGCGCGGCCACGACCTTTCTTTTTTCCACAAGCAGGGAAAATTCCTGCGGACGGATTTCAATACGCGCCATCCGGTCATGGCTGCGGACACGGAATTGGGTAAATCCCATTTCAAAAAGAAACTGCTCCGCCATTTCTACACGGCGCAGCTTTTCCCCGGTGATCGGTTCGCCATAAGGAAACCGTGTCGCCAGACAAGAAAAAGACGGCTTGTTCCATGTAGGAAGATCTTCCTTTTTCGAAAGCGTCCGTATTTCCTCCTTTGTCAGCTCCGCCTCTCTTAAGGGACTCACCACGCCCAGTTCCGCCAGCGCCTTCAATCCGGGCCGGTAACCGCCCATGTCACTGAAATTCGTGCCGTCCGCCACACAGGAAATATGATTCTTCTTCGCCAGCTCTTTCAAAAAAGAAAAGAGAAAATACTTGCAGTGGTAACACCTGTCCCTTTCATTTTCCGCAAAGCCTTTGATCTGGAACTGATCCTGTTCGACAATTATCTGCCGTATATGTTCCCATTCGCAGAATTCTTTTGCCTCCTTCCATTCACGGAAAGGAAGGGAATCCAATTTCATTGTCACTGCAACAGCTTTCTTCCCAAGAACGGCATGGGCCTCATGGAGCAGAAAAGCGGAATCCACGCCGCCGGAAAAAGCGACTGCCACCGTTCCCAGCTCTTTCAAACGGAATCGCAGATTCTCCTGCTTCTTCAGCAATTCATTTTCCACGGCAGTCTCCTTTCCCTTTCTTATTCAGATAAATTATACCATTCCTCTAAACAGGCTTTGTATGAAATTTTTCCTTTCCTTTTACAGAAAGCCTTTTTAACTTTTGTTTGTGCTTGCAGCCATATCGCGGTATAATAAATTGTCAGTACAATAAGTAATTCTTGAAAGGATTCTATCTTGAAAAGAAATCAGTATACCCTCGGAAAATCGGTTTCCTTTAAGGGAAACGGACTCCATTCCGGAATCCCCGTAACGCTCACAATGCGTCCCGCTCCGGCGGGCAGCGGCATCATTTTCCGGCGTATCGATCTTACCGGCACCCCCAAAGTGCCTGCACGGAGTGAATTTGTCACAAACACACTCCGCGCGACGACGCTGGAACGGGGAGACGCGAAAGTTTTCACCGTGGAGCATATCCTTTCCGCGCTCTTCGCGCTCCGTATCGACAACTGCATTCTTGAGATGGACGCTCCCGAACCTCCCGTGGCTGACGGCGGCGCCCTTACATTCTCCCAAATGATTTTAGAAGCGGGTATCGTGGAACTGGAAAAACCGATCGATATTCTTACTCTTGAGACAAGCGTAGCCGTATATGAAGATAATAAATTCATCACTGCGCTCCCTTATGACGGACTCCGCATTACATTTACATCCATCAATCCCCATCCGCTTTTAGGTACGCAAATGAAAGACTTCACAATCGACAAGGAGACATACATCAGAGAAATCGCTCCCTCCCGTACCATCGGATTTACCTGGGAGCTGGAGGCCATGCGGCAAATGGGGCTCGGCAAAGGCGGTACGTTGGAAAACGCTGTCGTTTATTCTGAAACGGACTGCCTGTCAGAATTGAAATTCCCCGACGAACTTGTCCGCCATAAGATTTTGGATATCCTTGGCGATATTGCCCTTGTAGGCCCGCTCCACGCACACATCATCGCGGTCATGGGAAGCCATAAGCTGAATGCCGCTCTTGCGGCGAAACTGAGAGTATTAAAAAAATAAAAAGAAGTTCATGAACAGGAGAAAATCAATTATGGAATTAAATATTGAAGAAATCATGGAAATCCTCCCCCATCGTTATCCGATGCTGCTGGTAGACAAAATTACCGAACTCGTTCCCATGGATTATGCCGTCGGAGTGAAATCCGTCACCATCAACGAACCATTTTTTCAGGGACATTTCCCCGGCCACCCCATCATGCCTGGCGCCCTTATCTGTGAAGCCATGGCACAGGTCGGCGGCGTTGCTCTCCAGTATCCCGAAGAAAATCGGGGCCTCATTCCCATGTTTACAGGCATGGACAAAGTCCGCTTCCGTTCCCCCGTCCGCCCGGGAGACCAGCTTGTAACCAAAGCGGTCATCAAAAAGATCGTAGGGCGCATGGGCAAGGTACACTGTGAATGCTATGTAGGGGAAACCTTCAAAGCATCGGCTGATTTCCTTTTCTACCTCGCTGAACCGGAAATCCCTTCCGGCAAGCAGGATGAAAAATAATTTTTAAAATCTGAAATCAGTTAAAATAAGATGATATTCAAAGAAAAATAAAGAAAAATAAAGAAAAACGCATATATTTCGACAAGACCACTGTTTTATTTAAAAACCGTCTTGCCGATGTATGTATAAAAAGAAATTAAAATCCGGCAGGCAGTATCCGCCTGCTGCTGAAGGGAAACCATGAGAATGGAATTAACAGTTATCAAATCAGCGGAGCCGCAGATTCATGAAACGGCCGTTGTTGATCCTACTGCCAAACTTCATAAAAATGTAATTATCGAACCTTATGCCGTCATCGGTCCCAACTGTGAAATCGGCGAAGGATCCATAATCGGCTCCCATGCGGTCATTTCGAAAAACGTACGCATGGGGAAAAACAATCATGTGTATCCGAACGCCGTCATCGGCGAAGATCCGCAGGATTTGAAATTTGCCGGCGAATACAGTACGGTTGTCATCGGCAATGACAACAGCTTCCGCGAATTCGTCACCATCCACCGTGCTACGGGAGAAAACTGCGAAACCCGTATCGGCTCGCATAATATGCTTCAGGCATACACCCATGTGGCACACAACTGCAATTTCGGAGACTACATCGTCATGTCCAGCTTTTCCGGAGCAGCCGGCCACGTCACTGTGGAAGACCACGCGGTCATCGGCGGCATGAGCGGTATCCACCAGTTCGTAAAGATCGGCGCCTGCGCCATGGTGGGCGGCATGTCCAAGATCGTACAGGACGTATGCCCATTCGTGATCGTTGACGGCAATCCGGCAAGAGTGGTCGGACTGAACAGCGTAGGACTCGCCAGAAACAATATCACCCCCGAAGTAAGAAGCTGGCTTAAAAAAGCATACCGCACCATTTTCCGTTCCGGCCTGAAGCTGTACGAAGCTATCCATGAAATGGAACAGGACTTCCCGCCGACACCGGAAATTGAGCATCTTCTCCGCTTCCTCCGCAACTGCGAGCGCGGACTTTGCAGAACAAAAGATAAAAGTCAGAAATAATAAATATAAAAAGGCTTTCCATTTTTAGGGAAAGTCTTTTTTGTTGCACTTGTTTTATACATTTGTGATTGCCTTACTTCCCGGAAGAAACAGCCGTTTCCTTTTTACGCCTCCGGCGTCTCCGCACCCGGTTGATATGCCGCTCAAAATCTCCATGGCTGATGAGTTCCGCCAGAATGAGCTGATCCAATACAGGAACGGTACAGGAATAAAATCCCGTCCGCTCCTGAAATCTGGACAGACGGTTTTCGGGAAGTACAAGATACGCCACGCGGACAGAGGGAGCAATTGTTCGTGAGAACGTATTCATATATACCACCGGGCCATGGGGAGCAAGAGAAAAGAGCGTGTCTTCCGCTTTTGACAAAAGAGTGAACTCCGAATCAAAATCATCTTCAATAATCAGACCGGACCGCTCCTCCGCCCAGCGGATATACTCCCGCCGCTTCGAAGCATTTGCCGTAATGCCGCTTGGATAACTGTGGAACGGTGTCACATGAAGCACACGTGCGCCTGCCCGTTTCAGTTCTTCTGTCAGAATTCCTTTGTCTCCCAGACGGAGAGATTCTGTCCGTATGCCATGGGCGCGGTACACCTGCCGTATCTTCTCATAGCAGGGATCCTCCACCGCTACAAGCCGTTCCCTGCCAAGGGCCTGCACTACAAGGCTGTACAGATACTCCGCTCCCGACCCGATACAGATCTGCTGCGGAGAAACGATGATATTTCTGCTTCGCGCCAGGTAGTCGCAAAGTGCATTCCTCAACTCCGCCGTTCCCTGATTGGGAGAGCGGGCCAGCACCTTTTCGCCCCATTTGGAGAGCACTGTCCGTGCCGTTTTCGCATAAACGGAAAAGGGAAATACTTCTTCATCCGTCTCCGAATGAAGGACAGGCTTCACTTCCTTTCCCCTGTACCCCACGGGAAAAGCATCTTCCTCTTTATAAATGATAAAGTAGCCGCTCCGTTCCCGCGGTTCGACATACCCTTCTTCCGCAAGAAGCGCATACGCATGCTCCACGGTGATGACACTCACGCCATACCGCTCCGCCATGGCGCGTTTGGAAGGCAGCTTGCCGCCCCACCGGTAAATCCCGCCGGTAATCGCTTCACGGACACGGGCATAAAGCGCCATATATGCCTTTTCTTTTACACCATTCTCCATTTTGCCTCCATCTGATTATATTTTTATTTTTATTTTTGGTGATTTTCATAATGCCAGTTTATCATTATACTGTTTTTAAGTAAAGCTGTATAAGGAGGCCCTTCATGATAAACACCAATACCCCGCCGGCAGGAAATATTTCTGCCGCCCCCCGCTATAAAGCCAGATGGCTCACGGTATGCGGCTTTTTAATGGCAATGAATACCGTCCTGTCATCTTTCAGCATCCCCGTCCCCGGCGGACACTTTTACCTGAATGATGTCATCATCGTAGCGGCGGCTCTCTCTCTCGACCCGCTGGGCGCGTTCCTGGTCGGCGGTGTAGGCGCATTCCTGGGCGATTTCTTCTTCTACCCTCTCCCCATGTTTGTTTCCCTCGCCACCCACGGACTGGAAGCCGTCGTCATTTCCCTCTTTGCCCGGCGTTACGGAAAGAAGAATCTTCCCCTCACTTTCTTCGGCGTCTTCTTAGGCGCGCTCATCGTGGTTATCGGTTATTCTCTCGGCAGGGCTTATGTATACAGTACCCCGGAATATTCTCTCATCAAACTCCCCTTTGAAATACTCCAGGCAGGTATCGGTGCCATCCTCGGCGCGTTCATCTGGAAAAATAGAAATATGGGAGATATTATTCGGAAAATCATCAGTAAATAAAATGACTTCAGCCGCCTCACGGCGGCTTTTTATTTCCTTTCCCAAAGAAGCTGTCCGCCTTATCAGCTATTTCCTTTTCTGGTACAATAATACAGAAAGAATATTCACCAGGAGGAACTATGAGAACACTTCGCGATGCGGTATACGGACTGGCGGTAGGAGATGCCCTCGGACTGCCTGTCCAGTTTGAAGAGCGCGGTTCATTCCATGTGGAAAAAATGACAGGTTACGGCACGTACAATATGGCACCGGGGACATGGTCCGATGACACCAGCCTCACCCTTGCCACTTGTGACAGCATCAAACTCATGGGGCGGATCGACCTGGAAGACCTCATGTGCTGCATGACCGACTGGTACAAAAACGGCAAGTATACCCCTGACGGAAAATCCTTCGATGTAGGCATGACCACGGGAGCCGCCCTCAGCCGCGGAGAAGGCCTCTCCGATGAAGCTTCCAATGGAAACGGCTCCCTCATGCGTATCATCCCCCTCGCGTTCCTTCCCGAAGTAACAGACGATGAAATACGGGAAGTATCGGCACTCACCCATGGACACCGCATTTCAAAAAGCGCCTGCGTCACCTATATCCATATCGCCAGGGAACTTTTACAGGGAAGATCCATAAAAGAAGCTGTGGAAACTGCCGTCAATGACGGTATAGAAGAAAGCCTCTTTAAAAACCTTCTTACCATCAGCAGCCTGCCGGTAGAACAAATCAAAAGCACCGGCTACGTGGCAGACACCCTCGAAGCAGCCATATGGACACTGGAAAATACAGACAATTTCAAAGACGCCGTCATGACCGCCGTCAATCTCGGCGATGATACCGACACCGTAGGCGCCGTCACAGGAGCGCTCGCAGGCATCATTTACGGTTATGATGCAATTCCTGCAGAATGGCTGAAAGATTTACGCAGGAAAGACCTCATTAACAAATATCTCTTCCAATGACAAAAGGGCGGTCTTGCGTCCTTTTCTTTTACCAATCGCAAATAAGGAGCTCTTATGCATCAAAATGATACTGTCGGTCTTCCCCATAAAATAAAATGGATTACGCTATGCGGACTGCTCATGGCGATAAATACCATTTTCTCTTCTTTCAGCGTCCCCGTCCCCGGCGGGCACATTTACCTGAACGATATCATCATCGTCATTGCCGCCTTGTCACTCGACCCCCTGGGTGCATTTCTTGTCGGTGGTGTGGGCGCGTTCCTCGGGGATTTCTTTTTCTATCCCCTCCCCATGTTCGTCTCCCTTGCCACCCACGGTATCCGCTCCGTCGTCATGTCCCTGATCGTGGGCAGGTATGGAAGAGACAACTTCCCTGTCGTTCTTGGCGCGACCATCCTTGGCGCCCTCATCGCCATCGCGGGATACACTTTGGGCAAGGCCTACGTATACAGCACCTGGGAATACGCCATGCTGAAACTCCCTTTCGAAATACTTCAGGCCTTCATCGGATCCGCCATCGGACTCTTCCTCTGGAAAAACAGAAACTGGGGTCAAATGATCCGCCGCTTCCTTGGGTATTAACCCCTTATTCACCCTAACCGGCTCAATATAAATTCCATTCTACCGCCTTCGTTTTTTCCGCTATTACACCATTTTCTGTGCTTCACCACATTACATAAATTGTAAATCTAACGGATAAAATGCAGTTTTTAATCAGCCTTGATTTATTTACCTGTAAACTGTAACATGCATATAGGCTTGATTAGAACACTTGCTGCGTAATTTAGACAACGAAATGGCATAAACCGGAAAATATATCGCTTAAAAAATAGCAGGCAAATCCATAAATTCCCCGCAGGAGAAACGGAAATGCAATTATCGTCAGGCACCAATCAGATGTGGGCAGCGGTGACATAGTCGTGGTTTTATTAATGGAAACGACGCTACCATAAAACAAATCGGTAAATCCGAAAATGGACTCACGCTGATAGGTTGGGATCCTTCCGTTTATACGCGAGCGACATGCACAAAGGGGGCGTGAATTGCTTGTTTCTATTTTAAGTAAAGTCGTTAAAATCTGAAAGAAATTATAAAGAGTTTGAAAAGGAGAATCATGATGAGAAAAAATGAGTTAGAAAATGCTTCACAAGAACGACAAAAAATAAACATAGAGGAAAAAACGAAAATAATTAAACGTCTCATAGACAAAAATATTGATGTATTTAAAAGGCTGGCGAAAAAATGATTATTTATCCGACTGCACCCGCTATCGTTGATATTCATAATTCCGTTATCGAAAAAAGCGGTGGATTAGCAGGAGTGAAAAATATTGGACAATTGGAGAGTATTTTAGCACATATCCAAAACCCTGATTATTATCCTACATTCTTTGATCAAATAACGCACCTTGTATATAGTATTGCTAAATTCCATATATTTAATGATGGAAATAAACGTTCTGCTATCCTTTCAGGAGCATTATTCTTAAGTCTAAACAACTGTGATAAAAGCATGAATTTGTTTATTCGCGGCATGGAAGTCCCGATTATAGAAGCTGTGACAAACCATATTACAAAAGACGAGCTGAAAAACATTATTGAAGTTATTTTATCAGATAGTCAGTATTGAAAATATATCCAAAGTTATCAAAATGCAAATATGTAATGTGAATCAATAATGAAGTTGCAATTGTATTTATAACCATGAGGGTATTCAATTATAAGAAAAATCACTCTCCTTTTTATAAATAGTGGCTGGACTCCTCTATTATATAAACTGGATTGTGATTTTTTGTATAACCATTTATTTTTCACCCGCATAGCGGATAGTTCTCTTTGCCATGCTCACACGCCTGGCACGATCTAAAGATATGAATTAAAACCTGTATCATATGGCTAATTAAAACCGGGCAATGCTTTCTGCTGCATTCCCGGTTTTTGCATGGGGTGTTTCACGGATTATCCGTTATTTCTCTTCTTTATTTCCTCTTTTATTTTCCCAAGCAGCTCTTCTTCCGTAAAGCCGCCTTTTGCCGCGATGGTACGGAAATCAGCCACCCGGCTCATCATTGCAAACAGCGCCGGATTGGAAAGAGGCTTGTACTTCGGAGAAAGCTGTAAAAGGAATTCCTTCAGGTAAGGATATGTCTGGAGCGCCCGGTGGAGAGTGGTGTCGCCTGTTATCTCCAACGTATTTCCTTCGTCTCCCTCTTTCTCCGCCGTTTCCGCTTCCACTTCCGTGCCGCCGTCCGCCTTGCTTCCCGTCCAGACAGGAGCGGACTGCGGTTTATTTCCTAAAGAGCGGATATGCTCCACATCCTGCATGGTTTCCAGACAGCCGCGGTACACACCGTTTTCATCACGGACAGCTATATAATTTACAAATATCTGCTTTCCCGGCTTGTTGATAAAAAATTCCGCCGTATCTTTTTCTCCGCTTTTAAAAGAATCCAGTATCCTGTTCACGACAGGCAGTATTTCTCTGGGATGGCAGTTCTGCACTTTCCGGCCTATCACACCGGCGCTCCGGCTGAACACACGAACCGGCGTATCGGTATAAAACTTCACAATATCGTTTTCATCAACAAATGTCAGGTCAATGGGAAGATGGCGGTAAATCAGATTGATCTGCGCAAGAGTGAGCTTCCCTATAGCCACATCCATCTCCGTATCCGTGCCCGCCCCCATATGGTACTTGCTGAGAAGCGCGCTGAAGTCCTTCATAAAGGACGGTTCTCCTCCGGAAGACCGCTCTGTTTTTTCCGGCGGCAGGAATCCTTTCGGCGCCTCCATGTTGGCAAAGCCCACTTCCTCCTCGCCGATGCGCATTTCCCGGAATTCCTCTTCCGACAGAAGCTCCATGGATGTCGGGTACAAAACCTGGGTCTCCTTGAAAATAATATCCTCTATCTTCTCAATCACTTCGGGCTGCATTTTCAGGAACGCCTCTTCTTTATCCATATCCAGATACCTTGCGCTGCGGAGGATTGCTTTTTTCACATGATCATCAAACGTCCACATGATGAGTGTCGGGCGGTCAAACCCTTTCTGTTCCAGATAAGGGAAAAGCTGGTTATGTTTCCTTGTAATATGCTTTATGTATTCTTTCAGCCTGTCATAGACCTCCAGCCAGCGGTTTTTGATAAATTTCCCCGCCAAAAGCTCTTTCATTTCTGCTATCGTGCCGAGGATGATCTGATTTTCCTCCATGAATGAACGGATAGGGTGGCCTTCCGGCAATTCCAGATGCTCCCGTTCCATGACACCGTCGAAAAGCCGGATGATGTCATCCATTTTTTCATGCATGGTTTCATCATCAATGCCGTCATCTTTCAGCATCTGTTCGCCGAAAGCAAATTCCTGGGGCGTGACGGAATCAAAACGCTGCAAAATAATTTCACGCGCTTCCTCAAACGTCAGCTCCCCTTTAATGTATTTTTCTTTTATGTCGACAATTTCCCGGCACTTGGCTTCATCAAGACCGAGAATATCGTTCATTGTTTTAGTCATATGTCCTCCTTATATAACCGGCTGCATATTGTAATTCTCTGCAAAATAAGTATATCAAGAAAGGTCAATATATGCCATGCCATCCTGCCTATACGCCACACCTTTCCCGCCTGTAAACCGGCTGGCTGAATGGATACCGGCTGCCGGAAAGCAGCGGCTGGGTAACAAATGAAAAAGAAGCTGATTTCAAAAATCGTCGCCCATGAAACCATGCTCACCACAAGCGCCTTCCGGAAACCGCATTTTACCGGTGCTGAAATAAATGGAAACAGATCGTACGCTCTTCCGCTTTCCATACGGGACAGCAAAAAAGACTTCCCTCTTCTATGAGATGGGAAGCCTTTTGCTTTCGGGAACGTTTTCACCCGTTTTACTTTAATTATGAATTTTCTTCATCTTCTTCCGGTTCGGAAACCACATCGATGGAAGCAATCCGGTCTCCCTCTTCCAGACGCTGGAGGATGACGCCCTGTCCTCCTTTTGCTTTCTTGCTGGAAATCTGGTCGGCAGGAATACGGATGGTGATTCCCTGTTCGGAGATGCCCACCAATTCATCCCTGTCGTCAGCAGCGACAAGCGCCACTACTTCATAGCCTTTCTTGAAGTTGATCGTCCCCTGTCCGTTCCTGCCCTGCAGACGGTAGGCAGAAGCGGCATTTCTCTTCGCGTTTCCGTCAGCGGAAATGGTAAAGATATCTTTCTCCGCCGCCACAACTACGCCTACCACATCATCCCCTTCTTTGAGACGCATGCCGTGGACACCGGACGCGGAACGGCTGAGAGGCCGTACATTGTCATCATCAATGGAGAAGCGGATGGCCATGCCTTTTCTCGTCCCCATGATGATTTCCTCATTGCCCTTGACCGGAAGCACCGCTACCAGGCGGTCTTCGTCTTTCAGGCGCATGGCGATGAGGCCGTTCTTATTGATATTCTTATATTCTTCCAAGGCCGTCTTCTTGATGTAGCCGTACTTCGTCACCATGAGGAGGTACTTGGTTCCCTCTTCGGAAATATCCAGATCCAGAAGCTCCGTCACGTGTTCATCGGCGCCAAGGGATGTAATGAAGTTGATCATCGCGCTTCCCCTTGCAGTGCGGCTTGATTCGGGAATGTCATAAGCCGTCTTCATGTAGACCTTGCCCTTGTTCGTGAAGAAAAGGATCCGGTCATGGGTGGAGGTGGTGAGGATTTTACGGACATAATCTCCGTCCTTCATCTTCAGTCCGCTTACGCCGCGGCCGCCTTTCTTCTGTGTGCGCAGATCAGAAGAATCAATGCGCTTAATGTAATTCTGCTTGGTCAGGGTAATGGTCATGGGCTTGTCTGGAATAAGGTCGGTCACATCCATATCGCCCAGGGCTGCCGCAATTTCCGTACGGCGTTTGTCCCCGAAATTATTCTTTTCGTCAGTGAGTTCCGCTTTGACTACCCCCATGATTTTCTCCCTGCTGGACAGCAGATCGCGGAGGTAGGCGATGGTTTCCTGCACATCCTTGTAATCCGCTTCAATCTTATCTCTTTCCAGACCGGTCAAACGGCGGAGACGCATATCAAGAATGGCGACTGCCTGTTTTTCCGACAGACCGAATTTAGAAATCAGCGCCGTCTTCGCCACCTCATCGGTTCGCGATTCACGGATGGTGCGGATGACTTCGTCAATATGATCAAGGGCAATGAGCAAACCTTCCAGAATATGGGCTTTGGCTTCCGCCTTTTCCAATTCATAGCGGCTTCTTCTTGTAATGACTTCTTCCTGATGTTTCAGATAGTAGTAAAGAATCTGCTTCAGGTTGAGAATACGTGGATGCCCGTCGACGAGGGCCAGCATGATGGAACCGAAATTGACCTGCATCTGGGTATGCTTGTACAAGTTGTTCAGCATGATTTGCGGATTCACATCAGAACGCAGCTCGATAACGATGCGCATGCCGCTTCGATCCGATTCATCACGGAGTGCCGTGATGCCGTCAATGACTTTTTGGCGGGACAGGTCGGCAATCATTTCCACCAGGCGCGCCTTATTCACCTGGTACGGCAGTTCCGTCACAATGATACGGTTCTTCCCGCGTTCCATTTCTTCGATATCCACTCTCGCGCGGACGGTGATGGAACCGCGGCCCGTGCGGTAGGTATCTTCAATGCCTTTATGCCCCTGGATAATGGCCGCCGTCGGGAAATCGGGCCCTTTGATATATTTCATCAATTCATCAATGGTGATTTCCGGATTATCAATCATCGCGCAAAGCCCGTCCACCACTTCCGCCAAGTTGTGGGGCGGCACGTTCGTCGCCATACCTACGGCGATACCGTAAGAACCGTTGACGAGCAGGTTCGGTATACGGGACGGCAGCACAAGCGGTTCTGTCAAAGAGCCGTCATAGTTCGGCATGAAGTCAACCGTGTCTTTATCAATATCACGGAGCATTTCCAGCGTGATTTTCGCCATACGCATTTCCGTATAACGCATCGCCGCCGCCGAATCGCCGTCAATAGAACCGAAGTTGCCGTGACCGTCTACCAGCGGATAACGGATGGAGAAATCCTGTGCCATACGGACAGCAGAATCATAAACCGCCGTATCGCCGTGGGGGTGGTACTTACCTAAAACGTCGCCGACGATACGGGCGGATTTTTTATATGCTTTATTCGGCAGCATCCCCGCTTCGTTCATCGCGTACAGAATACGGCGGTGTACCGGCTTGAGGCCGTCGCGTACATCAGGCAGCGCACGGGTCACAATGACCGACATGGCATAGTCGATGTAAGACGTCTTCATCTGCCGTTCCAGCGGCGTATTGACTATCTTTCCTTCCTTCCAGTCCATACATTCTCCTTATTCCCAAAAACGGCGAAATAATCCGCCGCGGAACCGTAAAGAAACAAAGCGCCTCTTTTTCACTAAAGCGCTTCTTAACACTTATATTATACCACAACCTTTTATTTAAAGCCCATTTATCCCATTTTTTAACGATTATAAAACATATTTCTTTTATCCGTTTGCTTTTATGCGTGAATGAAATGCCGGTTCTCTCTTTGAAAATTTTTCCATCCTTTGCGTATGCTGCCTTTGCTATGTTAAAATGAAATAAATTTAAAGTTATTGGCAGGAATAAACCATGAAAAAATATATCATTCTCGGAATCATTATTTTAGCAGTCATCCTCGGCGGCGGCGTTTTCGCCCTTTTTTCCGCGCTCAGCGGCGGTCCGTGGGAAGGTGTATGGTGGGGCGTGCAGGAAGCAGGTATGAATTGGTCCGGCGACAACATCCGCAACCTGGAAACGATTACTTTCACGCGAAACGATGATAAAACGATTACAGTGGATCACCGCGTCCAGCAGGGCAGCAAAGAAGTGGAAGGCAGCCTTTCGGGCACGGGGGCCATTGACGGCGGCCGTCTGATTGTCACCACGAAGACAGGACGGGAAGTCACTTTCTCTTACAGCCGTATCAGCAAACTGATTGAGCTTCCTTTAAAGAACGCGGACAAGACTCCTGTCACAGTAAAGCCGCTTACAGAAGAAAACAATAATGATATGGAAGAAATACGGAGCGAGATCGTAAAAATTTCCCAGAAACCGGAAAATAAAATCGATACCACGTTAAGCTCCACAAAAAGTTAATCCGATAATCAAAGACAGGCAAATACCCTGTCTTTTTTCGCGCGCGAAAATACCGCTCCCTTTCCTGAAGCGGCATTTCTGTCCTTTATTTCATTCCATCTTCTATTTCCTTCTTATTTCTTTTTCAATGTGAAGATCGTCAGTTCGCGGCTTGTATCAAAGCGGAAAGGAAACCAGCCGCCGCTGCCGCGGGACACATAGCCACAGTGCTTCCCGTCGCTGTACATTCCCCTTGTGTACTTGAAAGGCGTAATCATCGGTTTCCCAAAAATGCCGAACTGCGTCCCGTGGGTATGCCCGGTGAGCGTGAGGAACGCCCGGTTTTCAAAACCGGCATCAATGAAATCAGAATGATGGGCAAGAAAAATCTTTGCGCTGTCTTCCGGAATGCCGTCAAATGCGTCCCGCACCATCTGTGCCATCAGTTCCGCCCTTCCTTCTCCCCGCATTTCAGGATAGTCCACGCCCGCCACGTAAAGCAGGGCGCCGTCTTTCTGAAGCGCCACATGGCTGTTGTCCAGTATCTTCACCGATGTTTTGCGGAGTTCATTTTCAATATAATCGGGATCTTTATACAGTTCATGGTTCCCCCGCACATAAATGATGCCGTAAGGGAAAAGCACCGCGCGGGAGTTTAATATCTTTGCCGTTTCAGGCATGACACGGATATCGTCAATCAGATCGCCCGTAAGCATCACCACGTCGGCCCCTTCCGCCTTTGAGCGCTCCAGATCGTTTGCCAGATCGGCATTTCTGTAGTATGGCCCGATATGGGTATCCGTGATTTGCGCCACTTTCAGTCCGTCAAAGGCTTCCGGCAGTTCTTCGGCGGCAATCGTATACCGCTCCGCCTCTTCCTTCATTTCTCCATCCACAGAACCATAAACACCGATGAATAAAGAAAGCGCCATCACCGCCGCGCCAAAAATCTGCGCATACCTGCGGATAAACCGCACCGTACCGATCATCATCAAAAGAAAGAGCGGCAGTATAAGCATGATATCCGCCGCCATCAGCGCGCAGGCAAAGTACGCGCCGAAGTGTGCCGCCCAGCCATATTCCGGATAGGCAAGCGCATACCACACGTAGTACTGCACTGCGCCGCAGGAAATAAGCGCTCCGGCAATTCCATACAAATAAAACCGTTTCAGCCGGAAGAGCCCCGCCGCAAAAAGTCCGTTCATCAGTCCCAAAAAGGAAAAAAGCAATGTAATGATCTGATAGAAATCCATGAGATCTCCTTTTTATAAAAACAGAGTTCCGTTAAATAAAAAATTGTCCTTTCAATGTCACGGGGCAGCTATTTTCACTCTTCCAGGTACGGCTCTATATACGCCGCCAATTTTGCGTGCGGCCCTGCCAGCGGTATTTCCCTGTATTCTTCGCAGCTGTACCAGCGGTAATCGCCTTCAGGCTCTTTTGCACCATGAAACAGATACGCTTTCATGTGCCAGATGCGGTGCGTGAACACATGGGTATACGTCCAGATTCTTTCTCCCGCTTTCCCGCCGAGAAGCTTCTCCAACATTTTAACACCGTCTTTTTCGCTGTCCGACAAAACCATGGGCAGCTCCCACATGGAAGAAAGCATCCCCTTGGAAGGGCGGAGATGGAAAAGCGCCTTCCCCTCTTGAATCATGACCGCGCAGCAGGCGATGCTTTCCTTCTGTTTCTTCTTCGGCGTGCGGATTGGAAGTACATTTTCCAGTCCAAGGCGGAGCGCCGCGCACTCTCCGTGAAGAGGACATTTTTCACACTTGGGATGCTTGGGTACGCATACCTCGGAGCCTAAATCCATAAGCGCTTCATTGAAATCTCCTGCCCGCGCCGGCAGCGTCTTTTCCACTAACGTTGTGATTTCTTTTCGCACCGCCGATTTTAAAATATCCGACTCAATACCATAGAGCCTCGCATACACACGGAGAACGTTTCCGTCCACCGCTGCTTCATGCTTTCCATAAGCCATGGATAAAATCGCGCCTGCCGTGTATTCCCCGATGCCCGGAAGAGCACGCACGTCCTTTTTATCCTCCGGAATCGCTCCGCCGTACTTTTCTACCATTTCCCGCGCCGCTTTATGAAGATTTCTTGCGCGGCTGTAATAGCCCAGTCCCTGCCATGCATGCAGTACGTCCGCCTCTTCGGCTTCCGCCAGTGCCTCAATCGTAGGGAAACGGCGTTTCCAACTTTCAAAGTACGGTTTCACTGCTTCTGTCCGCGTCTGCTGAAGCATGATTTCCGACACCCACACATAATAGGGGTTCCGCGGCCTGCCTTCCCGCCAAGGCAAATCACGGCGGTTTTGATCGAACCAGGTTAAAAGCTTATGCGGCCATTCCTGTCCCGACTGTATTCTATCCAAAATGAATCCTTTCCTTAAACCATTTCAAAATGGTAATCATAGACTGTGCTCCCGTCTTTCTCAAAATAAATCGTACCGCGTATTTTATTTCCTTTCAAAATCATAGGGAGCCATACGCGGTCAGCCATCCACATTTCGCCGAAAGGAATTTCTTCCAGAAGGAACCACTTCGGCTCCATCTCATCGGAAAGATGCACTGTCCCCGTCCACGCGTAGATAAAGTATACGATGCCCGCATGAGACCAACTGGGATCGGAGGGCTGATGGAAATATAAATCTCCCGCCGCCTCAAAAGCTTTCGGATCGGCAATGAGTCCGCTTTCTTCAAAAAGTTCCCGGGCGGCGCATTCCCGCATCGTTTCCCCGTCTTCCCTTTTTCCGCCGAATCCGTTCCATTTACCGGCTCCCATGCCGCGCCGTTTATGTCCCAGAAGAATCCTCCCGTCTTTCCGTACCGGATAGACAAGCGACGTGTCACGCATGAATACCCTCATAGCTTTCAAAATACAATTCCCGGAAAATACGTTTCCCCGCTTCCGTTTTATAAAGACGGTTATAAAGCGCGCGGTTTTCCTTATCACTTCGGCCGCTTTCATACTGGTTCACCAGCATATCCGCCTCCGCCAGAATCTGCGCGTCCGGACCGTCTATACTCCCGTAGGAATGATGATGGGCGGCCAGCCAGCAGATGCGGTCAATATCTTCCGTCTCGAATCCGAGTCTTTCCAATATAGGGCGTGCTTCCCCCGGCCCCAATTCCTCCTGTATCTTTCCATCATTCCTGCCGAACTCCATTTCGCCCCGATGAATCCCGATATCATGGACATAAGCGGCCGCTTCCAAAACGAAAAGCTGTTTCTCCGGAATCCCCTCTTCCCGCCCGATTTGTTCGGCAAAAGCATGAACTTTCAGAAAATGATGAATCCGACGGGGATCCCCTTTATCATAAGCAATCATTTCCCTGCACAATTGATCAAGCAATTCCATGGCGTCCTCCAAAAACTTTATTTCTTTTATTATAAAGCCTTCCCTGCCATTTGGGATATAAAAAATAAACCCGCAAAGCAAAAAAGGCCAGAGCTCCCGCGTTTACACCAAACTACCTCCACACAAAAAAGAGACCCCGAAAGGCCTCTTTTTCATTTTAAGATTATTTTGTGAGTTTTGCACCGACTTCAGAAGTTACATCTGTGCCGCCATCAATCACCGCGCCGGCTTCCAGAATGACATCCAGTCCTTTTTCCTGGCGAACCTGCTGGATCGCTTTGCGGATATCCTGCAGAATCGGCTGCATGGCAGTTCTTTCTTTGGCAGCCATATCACGCTGGATTTCCTGGGCGATCTGTTCCTTTTCCTGATCGCTCTTGCCTGCGCTGCGGCTGTTGAAATTTTCCTGTGCTTTCTGTGCTGCCGTTCTCATATCCAGCTGCACTTTTTCCATCTTCGGATGAGCCTGGAGCAGGGCGCCGGAATTAACAAAACCGATGCCTGCCGCTGATGCGGACGCCATGGCGCCAAAAGTGATGATACCAGCTGTAATAGCTGCTGCTGTCTTATTCATTTTCATTCCCACATTCCTCCTTAGAAATATCCCGACATATCATGGGATTTTGGGTATGTATTAATAATAGTATAATCAGTCTTATCTGTCAATATAAAATGACTAAAAGTCGGTTCACCTGTTTTACACTTTTGCTTCAAGCGCTGCGGTTTCCGCCTCTTCTTTCATGGCCTCTTTCGCTTCTTTCAGCGCCGCTTCCCGCACCTCGTTCTTTTTCTCTTTCTTCTTCGTAAAATGGGATACCGCTTCAGGGATCATGTTCAGCACCCTGTCGATCGTACCATTCGGTGTGGCATTTTTAATGGAGAATAATTCGACGCGTTCTCCTTTCATAATCAGAACCGCCGTAGGGCTCATTTTGCCGCCGCCTGCTTCTCCGCTGGATTCTCCGTTTGTCCCGTGATTTCCCGTACCGAAACCGAAAGAAATATCCACAAACGGCACGATCGTGGCATCGTCCAGATAAATCGGCTGGCCTACAACCGTTTCCGTGCGGATCATTTCTTTAAATTCTTCAAAAATCTTTTTTCTTGCATCATCATTCATCGTGGATTCCTCCCTGTCTGTACCGCCAGAACTGACGTGCCGGCGCGCTTGCCGCCAAGCGCAATACAATGTATACCGCATAGAAGGGAATGATTCTTCCCTGTCCTTTCCCCTTTAGTTTATACGATGGCTCTATATATTTCCACACTACATTTTTCGCAGCTTCCGGAAGAAACGCCTTTGCCATCCCCGCAAGCAGGCCGGTCTGCATCGGATCCCCCGTACCGAACTCTCCGCAAAAATCCCATTTCCGCGGCATGCTGTGCGCCAGAACCGCTGCGAGAGCCTTAAAAATATTTTCCGCCAGTCCATTATGGACAGCAAACCGCAGCTGCTTCCACAGCGGAGGATGTTTTTTCTTTTCTCCTTTCCCTTCGTCTGCCGATTCTTTGTGTTTTTCTGCTTTATTTTCTTTTGTCTTTTCTTCAGGCGCTTTTTCCGGTTCCGTCTCTTCGGCAAGAATCATTTCTGCCCTCTGGGCAGCGGCAGGCCGCTCCTCATCTGCAAAAAGGAGTTCCTCTATTTTTTCGTCCGCATCCGCGGTTCTTTCTCGTTTCTTTCCCGGCAGTTCCATCGTTTTCTTATAAAGCCCGAAAATGAACTCCACTGTCACGGCAAGGTGCTTTATTTCAAGGATGAAACGGTAGCGGATCGGAATCAGCAGAAAAAGAAACAGGACAAAGAAGATCCCAAGACATATTTTCAGTCCCATCATCCACCGCCATAGAGACGGGTCAGGTTTGCTGCCGCTTCTCTTACAGACTTCACCAGCGCAGCCGGCGCCACCACTTTGACAAGCGGCGCATTTTTCAAGGCCCAGGCAAAGATAATCGCCGGAGGCGCTTCTATTTCCACAAGCACCTGTCCCTGCGTGGCCGACACAATAAACGCGGATTTCCCGAAATCTGTCACGATATCCGTCATAAGTTTCCAATCCGCCTCAAAGCGGCACTTTTCCGACGAGCCCGCATATGTACGGCTTAAGACAGAAAGAAAATCTGATACGCGAATCCCCATTTCCGCGCCGGGAATTGTCTTCTGCGGACGCGCCTCTTCCTCAAGCAGGGAGACGCTGTCAAGAAGTTCCACCGCAAACGGTGTAATCTCATCCTTTTCGTCAATATTTCCCAAAAGGAAGTATCGTCCGTCCGATGCGGCCACTACATAGGGGCTCACACGGTATACACGGTCGATGCCGCCTATATCTTTGCCGTGGTACCGTTTCCCGTCAGCCTCATAATGATCGTAAAAAAACTGTATCATCTTTTTATTTTCAATAGCCTCCGCCAAAACTGCCAATGTTTCATCAGGCGGTTCCAGCTGGTTCAGCGCGGGAATATTTTTCACGGCCGCCTTGCCGTCATCAAAAGGACGCATGTATAAATTTTTTAATTTTTGCGCAAGCTGGCGCACCTCGGCCGCAGGAAGATGGGAGAAATATAAAAGGTCGATAAGCGCTTTCATATCCTCCTTTGTCAAGTCGTAATCCCAGTACCAGTCCAGTGAAAGCGGCGCCGGTTTCCCTTCTATTACACGCTCCACCTCACGGCACACTACAGGAAGCCCGCCGCCACGAAGGGCTTCCAAATTCCGGCGCACCGCCTTGCGGTCCATTTCCATGCCGTACCGTTCCCGCAGAAACGCCAATATCTGCTGCTGGGAAAGCGGATGCTCCGCATCAGACTCGCTGAGCAGGATCTGCGCAATATGGACAATCGATATTTTCCTTCCTCTTCCTTTCCTCTCCGCCAATCCGGTCACCTGCTTTTCCCTATGTATAAAATACTGTCAGATAATAAAGACAGGGCTCCTGTCAATTTTTTTATGAAAGCAGCCGCAAAAGGTTTGTTTAATACCCCATGAACCGCCGCGGCAATAGCGCCGCCGCCAAGAATATCCGAAGGATAATGCATCCCCGCAAACAACCGGGAAAAGGCAAGCAGCCCTGCCAGGCATGCCATCCACCGGCATCCGGGCATACGATCCCGCAGAAGCTGAAAGGCCACGGCCGCGCCGTTCATGGCATGATTGCTCGGAAAAGACGCATTCGCTTTGTGCCCTGTAAAATTCCAAATCTGCCGGTCCCGGGTAAAAGGCCGCCCCCGATGCCACAGCTTTCCGACAGCAAGGGAAATCACGGAACAGAGGCAAACCGCAAGGAACGCGGCCACACAACTTTCCCGTCGATGCTTTTGATTCTCCCCCGGTGCAAGCCAAAGCAGAATTCCATAAATTAAAAACGCCCAATGACCGTAACGGGTAATCAGATCCATCATGAAATCCACGGGGCGCGCCTGTCCCGCCAATTTATTGATCCGTCTCACAGCGTCCAATTCGGAATCCATGAAAATACCTCTTGAAAAATAAATTATCCGTCTAAAGTCGATTCCCCACAGAAACCGCCTCGCTGAGAATTTTGCCTGAATTTCAATAATTATACTTGCATTTTAACATAATCGGCTAATGAATAAAAATCTGCACGCTCCTATCATAAGAGGAGCCTCACCCAAAATGCCTTTCCTGTTTTAACAAACAAAAACGGCGTCTTTCAAACACCGCTGACATAAATATATTTTTCTGCCTTATTTCTTTCGCTTACTCCTCTTGCTTTGTTCCTTCCATTTCTTTTTTCTTCTCTTCCTGTCTCTTCACTGCTTCGTTCTCTTTTTCTTTCAGCCTCTCCATGTATCCGCTTCGTCGAAGAATCGTAGACACAAAAGCCACAATAGTGCAGACTGCAATAAAGAGGTTTACCAAAGTAAAACCGTCAACGAAACCTATTTTATAAATAACATAGCACGCCACGATTACAAGAAAGATATCATTAAATTTGAACATAACCGGCCCCCTTATTTCTTTAACAATACAGAAAGTAAAGTTTGCCGTCAAGATGAAAAAATTATTTTTTTCGGTGATATAATTTTCGGTGATATAATATAAATTATTATCAAATCTATGGGAGGATTCTATGAAATACATCGGTTCCGCTTCTGCTGTTTTTCTTTTATCCGCGCTGCTGCTTTCCGGATGCAATGCAGGCAGGCCTGCCGTCCCGGCCAAGACAGCCGCCGTTGAAGAAGAAAATACGCAAAAAGAAAAAGCCCCCGCCTTGCAAGCCGCCCGCCTGGGAGATACGCTTGATATCTGGACCGCCGCCTATGGCGCGCCTGCCGGAGACACAGTTTATATGAAAAGATTCAATAATGGTACCGTGACGGTCATTGTTTTTAAAGAGCATATCGTAAATATCACGCTGTCCGATCCTGCCGGTCCGTCAAAGGCACCACAGGACTATAAAGATTTCATTCCGGAAGACAGCATCCTTCAAAACACAAAGGAAGAACAGGATGAAAAAGGCAGCTACAAAACAGAAATGTACACCAGCTTTTCTCTCGAAAAGGCATTTCCCCTGTCGGAAGGGAAATTTGCTGTAGTCACAGCGCAAAGCAGGACAGACGGAAAATATCTTGCCACAGTGATTGACTGCACGCCGTTGTCCCAATGAATCCATTCTATGCAAATCATACCAGGCTGTAACAAAATATTTCTGCATTTTATTACGGCTCTTTACTCATGCCTTTTCAGCAGGCAACTAAAAACCGCTTTCTGCAGTTTGACATAAAGGTCACTACAGAAAGCGATTTTATTATGTATAAAAATAACAAACCGGGCAGGGAGCCGTTCTCTCGGGATAATCATCCGCCTGCCGTTTCAAATCATCAGCATACTGCGTCAAGGAGCCGTCTGGTATAAACGGTTTTCGGCCGGGTAATCACCTCTTCGGTGCTTCCTTCTTCTACCAATTCTCCTTCATTCATGATAAGGATGCGGTCGCTTATATTGCTTACCAGCGGAAGATCATGGGTAATGAATAAAATGCTTACGTTATGGATCCTGCGTAGATGCATAAGGAGCTCCACAATTTTTGCCTGTGCGGAAACGTCAAGCGCCGAAGTGGCTTCATCGCAAATGAGAATTTCCGGATGGACGGACATAGCTCTGGCTATCGCCGCACGCTGGCATTCGCCGCCGGAAAGCTCATGGGGATATTTTTCCGCATAGTCCCTGGGGAGTCCTACATCTTCCAGAAGACGGGCCGCTTCTTTACCGGCGGTATGCTTCTTTTCTCCGCAAAGACGGCAGAGCGTATCCGAAATGGACTCACCAATTTTCCTGCGCGGATTGAAAGAGCCGACAGCATCCTGAAATACCATCTGCACTTTGGTATACACTTCTTTCTGCGCCTGCCGTTTCAGGCGGACAATCGATCGGCCGTCAAGAAATATATTTCCTCCCGTCGGCTGATACAGTCCGGTAATCAGTTTCGCAATAGTCGATTTCCCGCTGCCGCTTTCCCCGATAATGCCAAGAACTTCATTTTTATGAAGAGAAAAGCTTACATTTTTCAAAGCATGCACGATGTATTCACCATCGTTAAAGGTCATCGTCAGGTTCTCACAAACAAGGATTTCCTCCATCATGCCTCCTTTTCCATGCCATATGCCAGTTTCGGCACGGCGGCCATGAGCGATTTCGTGTAGGGATGCTGCGGGTTTTCAAGAACTTCTTTCGTTTTCCCCATTTCCACGATTTCCCCTTTATAAAGTACCGCCACACGATCCGCCAGATATCTGGCTACGCCGATATTATGGGTAATAACGATCATGGCGGTATGGAGTGTGTCCCGGAGCATGAGAAGTTCTTCGAGAACCTGTTTCTGCACAGTAGTATCCAATGCGGAGGTGGGCTCATCGGCAAGAATCAGTTTCGGATGGAGCAGCACGGCAAGGGCAATCACCACACGCTGCGCCATTCCGCCGGAAAGTTCAAAAGGATAGGCATTCAGTATCCGTTCCACATCGGTCAGGCCGATCCGCTTAAAAACAGAAGCAATCAGTTCGTCCATTTCTTTTTTCTCCATCCGCCTGTGGGCGAGGATAGTCTCATAGAACTGGACACGCACTTTCCGCGTGGGGTTCAGGGAATCGCCGGGATGCTGAAACACATAGGCTATCTCTTCTCCCTGGCGTTTCCTTTTTTCCGCCGCGTCCATATGGAGCAGGTCTTCCCCATTGAAAGTGACTGTTCCCGTATAGACATCGGCCCTGAGGCCTTTCACTTCCGAAACGGCTTTCAGAAGCGTCGTTTTCCCGCTGCCGCTTTCCCCGACGACGCCCAGTATTTCACCGGGCATCAGTGTAAGGGAAATATCACGAATTACCGTCTTGCCGCCATAACCGGCGCTGAGGTCTTGAATTGTCAGTAATGGCTGCATAGGTTTCTCCCGCTTATTTTTCGAGGTCTTTCGTCACCTGGTAATAATCATTCGGTGTAATCAGGTAGCCTTTGACATTTTTGCCCATGCCTACCTGGATCGTATTGAATCCGACAAAATCCATGGCCGCATCATCAATGACCGCCTGCTGGATCTTATGGACAACCTGCGTCCTCGCATCACCGTCAGGCAGCTTCTGCAATTCTTCCAGCCATCCCTGCACTTCCGGATTATCGTAGTGCCCAAAATTGACCTTGCTGTCCTTGTCATAGGCATTGTAGAGGAAATCGTAGGGATCTCCCACCGGCATGGTGACTACATAATAGAGACCGATATCAAAATCCCCCGGAGCGAAGAACGTTGCTTTTTCAAAATTCTTAATCTGGACATCAATGCCGATCTGCTTCAGCTGGGCCTGCATTTCCGTAGCAATGGGAGCTATCGCGGCACGCTTATAAACAGAAAACTGTACAGTAAGCGGCTTACCGTCCTTTTCCACGATACCGTCGCCATTGGTATCCTTATATCCTGCATCGGCAAGAATCTGTTTGGCCTTGGCAGCGTCAAACATACGGGGTTTCAGGTTCTTCGCACCATAAGCGCTGTCATCGGGAAACGCGCTGTAAACAGCAGACACAGCACCCTTCATCAATTTTTCTCCAATGTCTTTTTTGTTCACGCCGTACATGATCGCTTCACGGACAGCCTTATCCTGCATTTTGTTCAGATTGAAATACATCTGGTACACGCGGGGCTGTGCCACTCTCTTCACAACAAGGTTGTCTTTTTTCGCGATATTTTCCGCAGCGTCTACGGTCAGATCCTGGGCGATATCCACTTCGCCGCCCTGGAGAGACATGGCAAGCGCATTTGCATCAGTAACTTTAGTGTATTCCACGCCGTCAGACTTGACTTCCCCTCCCCAGTACTTCGGATTCTTTTTCATAACCGCTTTTTTATTGCTCTCATACGATGCCATCACGAATGGGCCTGTAGCAATCGGCGCTTTTTCAAAATCTTTCGTATTTGCCACGTCAATAATGGTCGCATAAGGATCCGCCAGGTCATTGATCAGGGTAAGGCGCGGTTTTTCCGTCTTAATGACGACAGCATCCCCGTCAACGGTATAGACAGCGGTTTTCAGGAAACCGGCACGCTCATTCATGTCCCCCACACGTTTCAGGGAGTCAATCACTTTCTGCGGTGTCATGGCCTCCCCATTAGAGAATGTCACATTCTTTTTCAGCATGATTTTCCAGGTCAGGTCATCTATCTTTTCAAACTTTTCAGCAAGCCAGGGTTCAATCTTGAGACCATCCCCTACTTTAAACAGTGTCTCGCCGACACCGTAGCGGACAATGTACCAGCCATCCCATCCTTTTGCCGGATCCATGGACGAAGAAGATACGGATACTGTCCCCGCCACACGGACGATTTTATCCGCCGCCGCTTTCTTATCATCACCGCAGCCGCTGATAAAAACGGAACAGGCCGTTACCGCTGCCAATCCTGCAGCAATCCATCTCTTTTTCATGTTTTTTCCTCCTAAAAAATATAATTATTTTTCATTTTTCGGATCCAGTAAATCTCTGACCTGGTCACCGAATAAATTAAAAACAAGCATAACGGAAACCATGACGGCACTCGGTGCGAGAGCCACCCACGGCGCATTCTGAAGACAATAGCGTCCTTCGCTGATCATGGATCCCCACTCCGCTTCCGGTACCTGCACCCCGAGTCCGAGAAATGACAGCCCGGCGAGCCCCATCATCATACCGCTTACATGGAGCGTCGCGGTAACGATAAGCGGTCCCGCGATATTCGGCAGAATGTGGAGAAATATGATCTCCCTGTCACTGCACCCGCCAAGGCGGGCGGCATGGATAAATGTTTCTTCTTTAATAGCAATAGTCGAACTCCGTGCCAGCCGGGCATATTGCGTCCACGCCGTCAGCACGAGGGCGAACATGGCATTCAAAAGACTGCCGCCTAAAATGCCCGCTACGGCAATTGCCAGAAGGATATCGGGAAATGCGAGAAATATATCGGTCACCCGCATAAGACAGGCATCCACCTTCCCGCCGAAATAACCGCCCATAAGACCCACAAAACTTCCCAAAGTCCCTGCACAGGCGATGATGGCAAATGCGGCAAAGATGGAACTGCGGCTGCCCACCATCACGCGGGAAAGCACATCGCGCCCATGATTGTCGGTACCAAATAAATGATTCATATCCGGCGCGGCAAGGATATTGTCGGAATGGGTCAGATAGGGATCATTAGGTGCCAGGTACGGCGAAATCAAACTGAAAAGAATGATAAACAGGATGATGCCGAGAAGACACCACATACTTTTCGAAATCCGTTTTGCTGAAAGATCCACAGGTCCTCCTATATATCTTTAATTTTCGGATTAAAAACAGTATAAGAAATATCGGTAAGCAGATTGACCACCATGAAAGCAGATGCCATCCATACGATGACCGCCTGTACCACAGGATAGTCTCGCTGGCTGATCCCTTCCATAATAAGACTGCCGAGACCGGGCCAGGTGAAAACGGTTTCCACGATAACCGTTCCGCCCAGAAGAGAGCCGAGGGAAATACCGGTAAGCGTAATCACCGTTACCATAATATTTTTTAATGCATTTTTATACAAAATGGTCGTTTCAGAAAGTCCGCGGGAGCGAAGTCCCACCACATACCCCTTGCTCAGCTCGTCAAGCATGGCAGCACGAATCTGCCGGATATAGCGGGACGACATGACCAGCGCCAGCGTAAACGCAGGAAGGACAAGTCCGATAGGCTTTGTCGTCGCCAGCACCGGAATCCACCCGAGACGGTAGGAAAAAATAAACATGAGGCAAAGGGCGATGATAAAGTTGGGAAGAGCATTTCCCACAAACGCCATGACACGGACCACATAATCAAACTTACTGTTCTGCATGGCCGCCGTGAGTATCCCTACGGGAATCGAAATGCAGAGGGTCAGCAAAAGAGAAGCGCCCGCCATTTTTAATGTATAAGGCAGCGCTTTCAAAATCTGATCCAGCACGTCAGCGTCAGTAATATATGATTTTCCCATATTTCCGTGAAGAATATTCCACAGCCAGTCGCCATACTGTACAAGAAGCGGACGGTCAAGGCCCATGGATCTGCGCATGGACTCCATGATTTCAGGACTGACGGAAATACCGCCTGCCGACATACGCACGCTCACGGGATCGCTTGGCGATAAATAGATTAAAAGGAACGCAAGAAAAGTAATCCCCAGCAGTACGGGGATAAATTGCAAAACACGTCTGACAATGCTTCGCCGCATTCGTTTGCTTCTCATGTAAATTCCATCCTTACCGATTCAGCATCCGCTTAATCTGCGAATAAATTTCAATTCGTTCTATAGCATATCATATTTTCTAATTGTTATCAAATAAAAGGTGGTTTTCTTTTATTGTTTCCGCAGTAAATTTTTATCATATATTCTAAATGATGAGTAACGGTAAGCGCCATAGTAGCAAGAAACGGAAAACGTCATTCGGGGTATTGGCAAAGGATTAGTTATGAAGATGACGATTAAGGTGAGATGTCATCCTGAACAAATGCGAAGGAGCTGTACCCGTGGTGAGGAAAACGGTAAAAATAATTTTGTGATAAACAGAAAAGAAACCGCACAGTGTCATCAGTGTAATAGATTCTTCACTCCGTGTCACCGTTCTGCTTACCCATTTTCCCACACAGCATTCTTACCCCCGTTCTGAATGACGATTGGGGGAAAGCGTTACTAACGATGGAGAGCGGAAAGCATCATAATGACACTAACAGTAAAGCGTCATCCTGAACGAATGTGAAGGATCTGCACCCGTGGTGAGGAAAGCGGTAAGAAGATAAAAGCTATCAGCTGTGAGCTGTCAGCTGCAAGCTAACTATTCTT
>ERZ772772.347-NODE-347-length-28714-cov-10.865557_pt1 | contig 28714 bp, 22 predicted proteins | sample MGYA00511484_ERZ772772 | MGnify/ENA primary metagenome ERZ772772 (study PRJEB29015, sample SAMEA2737913) | human oral metagenome | biome: human oral; feature: human-associated habitat; material: dental | place: China | collected 2088 ... | reverse complement strand
ATTTTGGCGTTGAGGAAGTATTCCAGCTTGTGGATGACGACAAGGAAGGTAAGCGAGGCCAGCGCCACATAGAGCGAGACGCCGAGGCTCAGGATGATGATGACGGCGTTGGAGATGAGGTTGCCCACTACCGGAATCAGGCCGACGATAAAGGCAATCGCCAGCACGGTGAGGCGGAAGGGCAATTCAACGCCGAAGATCGGCAGCACCGCGTAGAGGTAGATGCCGGTGAGGGCGGTATCAATCAGCGAGATTTTGACTTGCGCGATGAAGACGCGCTCGAAGCTGCTCTGGAAGGTGATGACGCGGCGCAGCAGTTCGGCCTTGAAGACGGGGATGGTGCTGCGGTCGTGCCGTTTGTGCAGGCGGTGGAAACTGAGCATGGTGCCGATGAGGATGCCGATGAGGATGTGCACGAAGATGGTGAGGCTGTTGCGGCTGATGCGGGTCAGGGTGTCGCTGTATTCGCGGATGAGGCCGGATAAGGTCGTTTTGACTTCATCGAGGTTGTCGGGAAGGAGGTTCAAGATGAAGGCGGGCAGGTCTTTGCTGTTTTTGGTGTCTTCGAGAATCGCCGCCAGTTTGCCAAGCATCACCCCGATGCGTTCGCCGCTCAGGAGCTGAAAAGCGCTCAACGCGAACAGGAAAATACCAAGCAGCACCAGACCGATGGTCATGGTGGAGGAGAAAAGGTTGATGTGACGCATGCTGGCGAAGCGTTGCAGCACGGTGTGGCGCGGCAGCAAGCGGCGACAGAGCCAGAGGATGAGGCCGTTGGTGCGGGTGATGAAGACGAAGGTGAGGATGATGGCGAGCAGGAGCGGCAGCAGGTGGTATTGCAGCACCGCCCACAGGGCGAGGGTCATCAGCAGGTAGGAAACGTTGCGGTAGAGCGCGTTATCGGATGGAGGCAGGGTGTGAGGCATGATCATCAGGTAAAAAAACGGGGGCAGGATTATAGCGGTTCCGCCTGCCGCGCGGCTTGCCCTGCGTGCTACCATGCCTCCCCCATCCGCAAGGAAACTCCGATGACTGCACCTGTTCCCGGCGATATTTTTGCCGCTTATTCCCATCTTGGTGATTGCTATACCGCCTATCAATTCATCCGCTATCAGGAAACGAAGGCCAATCAACTGGCCACGACGCATATCCTGCCTTTTATCGGTTTTTATGCCCGCCCGGAGGATATCGACATTCATCATCTGACTTTACCGGAAAAGCACATAATGTATGTCGGCGGACAGCCTCATCAAACTGCCTTTCATGCGATTGAATCTTTACACGGCTATATTCCGCAGGATCATATCCGCATCGGCCATTTGCCGCTCTTTGCCGATACCAAGCCGGTGATTTATGGTGGCAATATGAATGCCCCCGCCTTTATTCCTCAGGAAAACCGTGTGGCGCCTTATGACCGTCCCGTCGATAGCAGCGCCTGGCAGCACGATAGGGTGTTTGACATGGCTGCCTTTGTTGCCGCGCAGCCGCAGGCGCGAGTATTGATCATGCGCAATGTCACGATTTTGCATTTCGAGAAAGTGACGCAATTAAGCCGATTGCGCGCGATTTCTTTTTTCGATGTGCGGATAGAAGCCGAGGCGATTCCGGATTTGTCGCTGTTGCCGGATTTGAATTTTGTCTGGATGGCGGGGGTGCCGCATGGCATCGGCAGTGCCGTGAAAAAGCAATTGCAGGCGCTTGCCAAGCAACGACCGCAGCGCATTACCTATGAAATGACCAAGTTGCGCAAACCGGAATGGTATGCCGCCTATGCGGACAATCCGTTATTCGCCTTTACCGAAGCGGAACATATTCCGCTGAAAGAGGCGAAAAAAGCCGTCAAGATTTATCAGGACACGCTCAAGCAGGCATTGGCTTTGCCCGCCGCCGCCCTGCAAGCCGGGCTGGAGCGGCTTGCTGCCGACTACGCCGCTGCTTTTAATCCGTTCGCCTGGATCGAGACGGAAGAACGCGAGTTGATCTGCGCCGCCTATTGGCAGATTGCCCATCTCGTCGCTGAGAAACACGGCGCAGAGGCTGATCTGGAAGCGGTACAAGCGGCCATTGACCGCGTACGCGACTGGTGAACCCTCTCAGTAAAGGAACTTGCATGACCGACCCGATTGAAGAACTGCGCAATACGATCCGCGCCCACGATCACGCCTACTACGTCCTCGATAACCCGACCATTGCCGATGCCGAATACGACGCGCTGATGCAGGAACTGCGCGCACTGGAAGCGGCCAGCGGCGCGCCGGTGCCTGATGATTCACCCACCCGCCGCGTCGGCGGCAAGGCAGACGGTGCTTTTGCCCCCATCACCCATGCCGTGCCGATGCTGTCGCTGGATAACGTCTTCAACGCCGAGGATTTCGCCGCTTTCTACCGCCGCCTGCAAGAGCGCCTTGGCAGCGATGCACTGCTGCATCTCTCCGCCGAGCCGAAATTCGACGGCCTCGCCATCAGCCTGCGTTACGAAAACGGCGTACTGACCCGTGCTGCGACCCGTGGCGACGGCGCGACCGGCGAGGACGTAACCGCCAATGTGCGCACTATCCGCGCCATCCCGCTACGGCTTTTGGGTGACACCCCGCCTGCCGTCATCGAAGTGCGCGGCGAAATCTATATGCCGAAGGCGGCCTTTGCCGCGCTGAACGCACAAGCCCTGCAAAGTAGCGGCAAGACCTTCGCCAACCCGCGCAACGCCGCCGCTGGCAGCCTGCGCCAACTTGACCCCGCCATCACCGCCGCGCGCCAGCTCAGTTTCTTCGCTTACGGTTACGGCGCACACGACGGCTTTATCCTGCCCGCGACCTACACCGAACTGCTCGCGCAATACCGCGCCTGGGGACTGCCCGTCTGCCCACTGCAACGCGCGCTCACCGGCGCGGATGCCGCCGCCGCTTATATGGCCGATATGGCCGCACGCCGTCACGACCTGCCTTATGAAATTGACGGCATTGTCTATAAGGCTGACCGTTTCGCCGAACAGCAGACAGCCGGATTCGTCTCGCGCGCTCCGCGCTGGGCGGTGGCGTGGAAATTCCCGGCGGTGGAAAAAACCACCATCGTCGAAGCCATCGACGTGCAAGTCGGCCGCACCGGCGCCGTTACCCCCGTCGCCCGCCTGCAAGCGGTGGAAGTCGGCGGCGTCACCGTTACCAACGCTACCCTGCACAACGCCGACGAAGTGGCGCGCAAGGACGTGCGCGTCGGCGATACCGTCTTCGTGCGCCGCGCCGGCGACGTCATCCCCGAAATCGTCAAAGTCGTTCTGGAAAAACGCCCCGCCGACAGCCAGCCTTTCACCATGCCGACGCACTGCCCGGTCTGCGCCTCCGAAGTCATCCGCCCCGAAGGAGAAGCGGTGGCGCGCTGCTCCGGTGGTCTGCACTGCCAGGCGCAACGCGTACAGGCACTGATCCACTTCGCTTCGCGCAAAGCGCTGGACATCCAGGGCCTCGGCGACAAACTCATTGAACAAGTCGTGGCGAACGGCAGCGTACAAAGCCCCGCCGACCTCTTCCGCCTGACGCTGGATGACTGGTCGGCGCTGCCGCGCATGGCGAGCAAATCGGCGCAGAACGTGCTGGACGCGCTAAATGCCGCAAAAGAGACGACGCTGTCCCGCTTCATCTACGCCCTCGGCATCCGCGAAGTCGGCAACGTCAGCGCCGAACTGCTTGCCCGCCACTACCGCGAACTGCCGGCACTGCTCGCCGCCGACGAAGAAGATTTGCAGGCTATTGACGGCATCGGCCCGGTGATGGCGCAGTACATCCGCCACTTCTTCCTGGATGAAGCCAACCGCGCCGTCATCGCTGACTTGCAGGCCGCAGGCGTGCACTGGCCAGCGGTGGAAGCACCTGTTGTCAACGCAGACAGCCCGCTCGCCGGTAAAACCGTGGTCATCACCGGCACCCTGCCGACGATGAGCCGCGATACCGCCGCCGCCCACGTCGCCGCTCTGGGCGGCAAAACGAGCAGCGCCGTGTCGAAAAAAACCGACTACGTGCTGGCCGGCGACAAGGCGGGCAGCAAACTGACGAAAGCGCAGGAGCTCGGCGTCGCCATCATCGACGAGGCGCAATTATTGGCGTGGCTGGACAAGCATTCCCATCACGCGGAGTAAATCCATGAACGACGACAACATCCTGCACATCTACACCGACGGCGCCTGCAAGGGCAATCCCGGCATCGGCGGCTGGGGTGCGCTGCTCTGCTACGGCCCGCACCAGAAAACGCTGAACGGCGCAGAAGCGCTGACCACCAACAACCGCATGGAGCTTACCGCTGCCATCGAAGCGCTACGTGCCGTCAAGCGCGCCTGCCCCATCGTCATCAGCACCGACAGCAGTTACCTGAAAAACGGCATCACCCAATGGCTAGCGGGCTGGAAGCGCAACGGCTGGAAAACTGCCGACAAGAAACCGGTGAAGAATATCGAATTGTGGCAGGCACTGGATGCACTGGTCAGCCAGTATCAAATCGAATGGCGCTGGGTGAAGGGGCATAGCGGCCATCCCGGTAACGAAATGGCGGATCAACTGGCCAATGAGGCTATCCGTGCCTTGCAGCAGGGCGGTTAAGCGTGGCACCACCCGTGCTCAACATCGGCGCCATCAACCAAAGCAGCGGCGCTAACAAGCGGCGCTATTCAGCGCCGTAGCCGATTGCGGTACGCATTGTGCAGCGAGCAGTAGGTGGCGCTCTCGTCTGTCTGCATAATCTCGAAGCGGTGGATGATGCCGCTGTTGCGCCAATAACGGAGGCGGAGGGTGGTGGCGCTGCTCAGGGCAAGATGGGTGTCGAGACTGATGCGCAGACTGTCGCCGCTGTCCGGCAGAATCAGGCGCTGAGCGAAAAGACGCGGGCGGGAACGATCGCAGCTTTCCAGGATAAAGTCGTGAACGGTGCGCGTCGTGGCGCCGCCGATAAGGTCAAGCCCGACAGGTGCGAGATGGAAAACAGCAGCGTATAAAGCGAGGGCGGCAGCGGGCAGGCGACGTTTCGGCACATAAAGCAGCCAGGCCCCGCCGAGCAGGGCGATGCCGCCGAACGCGCGGGCGCAGAATGCCGCCATGCCTTCCTCGGGAAAAAGGATTTTCAGCGCAATCCAGCTGAGAGCGGACATGAGGCTGATGCCGCTGATGAAATGTCGCAACATGGGGAAGCGTGAGACGAATAGACAAAAGCCCCACCGAAGCGGGGCCCACAATTCTCCGCACAGTCTGCGGAAACTTTGCCGAAAGGGTTATTTGAGGAGATGTTCGATCGCGGCGCGTTCTTCACGCAGTTCGGCGGCGGTCGCATCCATTTTTTCACGGCTGAAGGCATCTACTTCCAGCCCCTGAACGATTTCGTAGTCGCCGTTTTTGCAGCGGCAGGGGTAAGAATAGATGATGCCCGGGGCAATGCCGTAGGAACCGTCGGCAGGCACCGCCATGCTGACCCAGTCATCGCCCTGCGTGCCCAGCGCCCAGGTGCGCATGTGGTCAATCGCAGCAGAAGCAGCGGAAGCAGCGGAAGAAGCACCACGCGCCTTGATGATAGCCGCGCCGCGTTGTTGCACGACGGGGATGAAGGTGTCCTTGTACCAGGTGTCGTCCACCAAGCCTTTTGCAGCCTTGCCATTAACGGTGGCATGGCTGATATCTGGGTACTGCGTGGAAGAGTGGTTGCCCCAGATGGTCATCTTGGCGACGTCAGTAGTGTGGGTGCCGGTCTTTTCGGCAAGTTGCGACAGGGCGCGGTTGTGGTCAAGGCGGGTCATCGCCGTGAAATTGCGCGGGTTGAGATCCGGCGCAGCCGCTTGCGCGATCAGCGCGTTAGTATTCGCCGGGTTACCGACCACCAGCACTTTGACGTCGCGCGAAGCGTGATCGTTCAGCGCCTTGCCCTGCGGCCCAAAAATAGCGCCGTTGGCAGTGAGCAGGTCTTTGCGTTCCATGCCGGGACCGCGCGGACGGGCACCCACCAGCAGGGCATAGTCGGTATCCTTGAAGGCTACGCTAGCGTCATCGGTCGCGACAACACCGGCGAGCAGCGGGAAAGCGCAGTCATTGAGCTCCATCACTACGCCTTGCAATGCACCCAGCGCCGGCGTAATTTCCAGCAGTTGCAGAATAACGGGCTGATCCGGCCCCAGCATATCGCCAGCAGCGATGCGGAAGGCCAGTGCATAACCGATATTGCCGGCAGCGCCGGTAATGGTGACACGGACGGGATTTTTCATATGGATGCTCCGGTTGTTGAAAAAATGGGCAAAATGATTATAGCAGGATAGATTCTTGCCGAACAGTAATGTAGAATGCTTGCGTCCCTTCAGATAAGGAATTCACTATGTTTTTGAGAACTTCTGTATTGGCCTTCGCCGTGTCTTTCGCTGTTGCCAGCTCCGCGCAACAAGCAACAACGTCGTCATCAGGCGATGGTAGCAATCCGCCCGCTCCGGAGATTTATCGCAACCCCAATGCTCAGCCGCAGCAGATTTTTTACAAGTGGTATTCGCGCGGTCGTGCGCACTACGCAAAATATGCCCCACGCGGTGTAAAAAACGTTATCAAAATTAATGGACAGGGCATGCTGGTTAGCGAACGTCCTGATAACAACACGTTTGCGGTTCTGCGTCCTGTACGTCCGGCAACGCCTAATGCACAAAATGCTAATGGCTCACAACCTTTGCCTGAGGGCACTATCACTCGCGAACAGCGTTGTGCAACGGCACGAAAAGATCTGGATACATTAAGTAAGCCCAAAGTTTTTCAGGATGATGGCAAAGGCAACTTGGTTCCGCTTTCGGCAGATGAAATAAGTGAGCGGAGCAAAATGGCTCAAGGCATTATTGATCAATTTTGTAACCCACAACCTAGTGTGCCTACCATTGGTGGTAGCCGTCCTCCGGCAGCCGGCAGCAGACCTGCACCCGGCGCATTGCCGCCACCTGCAGCACCCAGAAACCAACCACCGCAGCAACAAATGCCGGAAATGCCGGGTGATGTCCAGGGCAAAGAACGAGGATAAGACACAGCACTATGCGCCTCTCACAATTCTGGCTCGCCACACAAAAAGAAACGCCGGCTGATGCAGAAGTCGTCAGTCACCAACTGATGCTGCGTGCCGGCATGATCCGGCAAGCGGCGCTCGGCATATATTCCTGGCTGCCGCTGGGTTTACGGGTGCTACGCAAAGTGGAGCAGATCATCCGCGAAGAAATGAATCGCGCCGGTTCGCTGGAAATTCTGATGCCGAGCGCCCAGCCTGCCGAATTGTGGCAGGAATCCGGGCGTTGGCAGGCGTATGGTCCGGAATTGCAACGTTTTATCGACCGCCATGAGCGCGAATACTGCCTGGGACCAACGCACGAAGAAGTCGTTACCGACCTGATGCGGCGTGATCTGTCCAGCTACAAGCAGCTACCGCTCAACGTCTATCAAATCCAGACCAAATTCCGCGATGAAATCCGCCCGCGTTTTGGGGTGATGCGGGGTCGGGAATTCCTGATGAAAGACGCCTACTCTTTCCATCTTGACGAAGCCAGCCTACAAGACACCTACCAAACCATGTTCGGCGCCTACTGCCGCATCTTCGAACGTCTTGGCTTGGATTACCGTCCGGTACTGGCGGATAACGGCTCCATCGGCGGCACCGGCTCACACGAATTCCACGTTTTGGCGGCAACAGGCGAAGACGCCATTGTCTTTTCCACCAACGGCAACTATGCCGCCAATATCGAAAAAGCCGAGGCACAGCGCCCCGCCCAAATCCGCCCCGCTCCAAGCGCTGCGATGGAAAAACGGGAAACCCCGCACTGCAAGACCATTGCCGCCTTGGTCGAAGATTATGGCGTGCCAATTGAGCGCACCATCAAAACCCTGATGGTCGCCGGGGCGGAAGGTGGCGTCGTTGCCCTTATCATCCGTGGCGATCACGAACTCAATGCCATCAAGGCAGAACACCTGCCGGAAGTTGCCGCCCCATTGCGCATGGCCGAAGAAGCCGAAATTCGCGCTGCGCTGGGAGCAGGCGCCGGTTCCCTCGGCCCAGTCGGGACAAACGTACCGATGATCGTGGATTACGACGCGGCGGTGATTGCCGATTTTGCGGCTGGTGCCAATGAAGACGGCTACCACTATTTCAACATCAACTGGGAACGCGATGTTCCCCTGCCCAAAATTGCCGACCTGCGCAACGTCGTCGAAGGCGATATGGCCCCTGACGGTAGCGGCACTCTCGCCATCCGGCGCGGCATCGAAGTCGGACACATCTTCCAGTTGGGAAAAAAATACTCCGAAGCAATGGGGCTGAAAATACAACTGGAAGACGGTGGCTCAGCTACCCCGCTGATGGGCTGCTACGGCATCGGTGTTACCCGTGTGGTTGCCGCTGCCATTGAGCAAAACCACGACGAACGCGGCATCATCTGGCCGCAGGCCATTGCCCCCTTCACCGTGGCCATCCTGCCGCTCAACGCTGCCAAATCGCCGGAAGTACAGCGTGCCGCCGAAACGTTATACGAACAACTGCTACAAGCCGGTGTGGATGTTGTGCTTGATGATCGCGGTAAACGTCCCGGTGTCATGTTTGCCGATATGGATCTCATCGGTATTCCGGAGCGGATCGTCATTTCGGACAAAACACTGGCCAACGGCGAAGTCGAATACAAACACCGCCGCTGCGAAAGTGCCGAAATGGTGCCGCTTGACGCTATCTTCGCCCGCCTGACCCAGGCATAAGCAAGCCATACCCAACCCAGGCCGTGATTCCCCGTGACTCACGGCTTTTTTTATCCACCTTGCGAGAACACACCATGAGCAAACCCACCGCCACCATCAAACAGCAACCGAGCGATTTTCATGTTGCCGAGCAGCTTGGCTTTGCCCCCAACGGACAGGGCGAACATCTGTGGTGTTATGTGGAGAAAACCGGCCTGAATACCGCCTATCTCAAACGCGAATGGGTGAGACTGCTTGGCTGCGCGCAAAAAGACATTGCCCACAGCGGTCTTAAAGACCGCCACGCCGTCACCTGCCAATGGCTGTCACTACCCGCCAAATACGGCACCCACCTGCCGGATAGCGGAGAAGGCTGGCGCATCCTGACACGCGCGCACAATGACCGCAAACTGCGCATCGGCACACATCGGGCTAACGAATTTACCCTTATCCTGCGCGATGTGCAGGGCGAACGCGCCGCTATCGACCATGCGCTTGCCGCACTGGCGCATGACGGCTTTGCCAACCTCTTCGGCGACCAGCGCTTCGGACACCACAATCTGCAAAAAGCCCGACACTGGGTTGAGCGCGGCGAACTGCCCAAAAAACACGACGAACGTGCCCTGGTGCTGTCCGTCCTGCGCGCTGACTGCTTCAACGCCCAACTGCAAGCCCGCATGGCGGCCAACACCCTGCACACACCACAAGCAGGCGACCGTGCCCTCCTGCGCGGCAGCAACAGCCATTTTCTCATTGAAAGTGTGGATGAAACCCTGCTGGAGCGCCTGCATAGCGGCGATATCGCACTCGGCGGCTGGCTACCCGGCAAGGAAAACAAACCGCTGCCGCCGGCAACGAAAACCTGGCTGGATAACGCTGATGCCGCCACACAAGCCGCCGTGCACTACCTCTGCCGCCATGCTGACAGCGGCTGGCGCGCCTTCACCGCCCGCGCACAAAACCTGCACCACGACTGGCAGGATGCGCACACCCTGTCACTCACATTCACCCTGCCGCGTGGCAGCTACGCTACAGCATTGCTGGCCGCCCTCTTTACCATTCATGATGCGGCGGAAAGCAAGCGGACATAAAAAACGCAGCAAATGCTGCGTTTTTTATACGGATAAAAGATTCAGCCTTTACTCACGCTCACACTGCCATCGGCATTACGCAATGCGCTGACAAAAGCGTCCGCATCGAAAGAATCATCGTGGGTCACGACCACATTGTCATTATTGATATTGACCCAGCGGACACCTGCAATAGCCATGCCGGCCTCTTTGAGGGCATCTGCATTTTCCGGGGTCAGACCGGCTGCTTTAAATAAGGTTTGCGCCATGTTGTACTCCATTGATTAAGGGGAATGAAAACATGAATGACGATGCAAGCATTGTGCCAAGAACCATCGTTAACCGATGAAATTCCACGTGTTTTTCAAAACAACATCATGAGCCTAAAATGCTCATCAGCCTTGTCGCCCTCCGTCATCCCACCACCGGACACCACCATGAACTTCTTCGAAAATCTCCTCGAAAACTTCCGCGAAGCGCCCGCCCTCACCGCCTGCGTCGTCTTTTGCGCCGCCGCCATCTTCTTCCTGCCCGATGAAGGCCGCATCGCCCTGCTGAAAAACCTCAGCGTCGGCGTCTTTGCCATCCCGCTTGGCATCCACATCTGGCGGAGCAGCAGACTCGATCACCTCGATGAAGGCTTCCCGCTCTTCACCACCCTCATCTTCCTCGCCGGTGGGGCCTACCTCGCCGTGCCGGCGCTGATTGACCTGCACCGCCCGCGTGTAACCGTTACCACTGAGAATTTCCACGTCAAAACCCGCTTTTGTCGTTCCTCAGGTCACCACTATTGCTACGACAGCCGCTACCGCTTAGTCCTGCCGGAAAAACACGCCGAACTGGTGCTGGAAAAGAAACGCGTCCGCCCGTTGCAAAGCGCCCATGAAATCCGCGTCGAATACTGGCCGAAGAGCGACATCATCTACAAAATCGAGATCCTGCGCTGATGCCCCTGCCGCACAATTTTGCCGACCTTCATCGCGAAGCGCCTGTTTTCGCCGCTTGTGGCGCCGTCTATTTTGCCTGCAACATCTTCCTGCCAAACGAAGGCTGGCCCGCCCTGCTGCGCCCGCTCTTCCTGGCCCTTCTGCTTATTCCCTGCGCACGCTATCTGTGGCGCACCCGCCGACATGACCGCCTGAGCTGGCGCTACCAATACCCGCGCCTCTGCGTACTGACGGCAGGCATTGCTGCCGTTATCCTCGGCGCTCCCGTTTGTCTTGACCTCGTCGGCGGCAGCAAAACTCTGACCACGCGTGATTTCCACATCCGCGAGGACATGGCTGACCGCGACAGCAGCGGCGGTTTCCGCCTCGTTCTACCCGCCATCCGGCAGGATTTCCCTATTGATAACCGCCACTACCACCCGCTCAACCGCGCCACGGAGATCCGCGTCGCCTACTGGCCGCAGAGCGGCATCATCCAACGTATCGACATCCTGCAAAGCCGTTGAGCGGTACGAATCACTACTGGACAGCGACCTTCCTTCCATAAAAAACGGGGCGCACGGCCCCGTTTTTGATATTGCCGACACACCTCAAGCGATGGTGATGCTTTTATCAAGATAGACATCCTGCACCGCATGCAGCAGCGCGACGCCTTCGTCGAAAGGTTTTTTGAAGCATTTGCGGCCAAGGATGAGGCCCATGCCGCCCGCGCGTTTATTGATGACGGCGGTACGTACCGATTCCGCCTTATCGTTCGCGCCGCCTGCTGCGCCGCCGGAGTTGATGAGGCCGATTCTGCCCATATAGCAGTTGGCGAGCTGGTAGCGGGTGAGGTCAATAGGGTGGTCGGTGGTGAGTTTGCTGTACACCAGGTTGTCGGTGTTGCCGAAGCCGATTTTGCGATAGCCGTCGTTGTTCACCGCCTGTTTTTGCTTGACGATGTCCGCGCCGATGGTCACGGCGAGGTGGTTCGCCTGACCGGTGAGGTCGGCGGCGCTGTGGTAATCCACACCGTCGTGCTTGTAGGCGGGATTGCGCAGGTAGGCCCAGAGCACGGTGAGCATTCCCAGCTCATGCGCACGGGTAAAGGCTGCGGCAACTTCTTCTATTTGACGACGGCTTTCCGGCGCGCCAAAGTAGATGGTGGCACCGACGGCGACCGCGCCAAGGTCGAAGGCCTGCTCAACGGTAGCAAACATGGTCTGGTCGTGCAGCGGCGGCAGGGTCAGGGTTTCATTGTGGTTGAGTTTGACCAGGAACGGGATTTTGTGCGCGTATTTGCGCGCGACGCTGGCGAGTACGCCGTAGGTAGAGGCAACCGCGTTGCATCCGCCTTCGATAGCGAGTTTGACGATGTTCTCCGGATCAAAGTATTGCGGGTTGACGGCAAAGGAAGCGCCCGCCGAGTGTTCGACCCCCTGATCCACCGGCAGGATGGAAATGTAGCCGGTACCAGCGAGGCGGCCGTGGTCAATAATTTGCTGATAGGCGCGCAGCACGGCAGGCGAGCGGTCATTCTGCGCGAAGACGCGGTCGATGTAATCGGGGCCGGGCAGGTAGAGGTTTTCCTTGGGAATCGCGGTGCAGCGGTGGTTGAGCAGGGTATCGGCTTCTTGGCCAAGCAGTTGTTGCAAGTCTTGCATGATGAATCTCCGTACTAAGGGTGGTGTGGCACGTGGTCGCCTGCGCACGAAGTCCAGAGATTGCCGGAGGGCTGTCGGTACGGGTGGGCGGGAGACCGTCGAACCGCTGCGCAGTATAGCGCGCGGAAAAGCGATGTTCACTGCCGCCGCCGACAATAAAAAAGCGCCTGACGGCGCTTTTTTATCGAGGGCTGTGAGGTTATTGATAGTAGGCGACTTCGACCGGCATACCGCTTTCTTCGCGCACCACTGCATCGATGAGGTCGTTTGATACTTGCAGACCGCGTGAGGCGACGCTTTTGTGTACAGTTTCGCGTGCTTCGGCGATGTTCTGCTCAAGGGTGCGCGCGTCTTCGCCGAGCGGTGCATGAAATTCGAGGTACATGCTGTCGCCGAACCAGCCCACTTTCATCGGCTGGTTAACGATGTTGACCTGGGTACCGACACCCACCATGCCAAAGAGTTCTTCGATGCCTTCGGGGTAGAGGCGGATGCAGCCATGCGAGACACGCATCCCCACGCCTTCGGGCTTGTTGGTACCGTGCAACAGGTAAGACGGGTTGGAGAGGCGCATGGCGAAGAGACCGAGCGGGTTGTCCGGGCCGGCGGGGACGACGGCAGGCAGCGGGTCACCGTTCGCCGCGTGTTCGGCGCGGATGGAAGCGGGCGGGGTCCAGGTCGGATTCGCGCGTTTTTCCTTGATGCTGAGGATGCCTTTCGGGGTACCCCAGCCTTCACGACCGATGCCGATGGCGAAGACGTGAACAACGTTGCTGTTCGGCGGGTAGTAGTAGAGGCGCATTTCCGGCAGATTGATGACAATGCCTTCGCGCGGCGCGTCCGGCAGGATGAAGCGGGTCGGCAGCAGGACCTGTTCGCCTTCACGCAGGTAGAGGCCGTCCACCCCCTGGTTGGCATGTTCCATCGCGTCGTATCCGATGCCGTATTCACGACCAATGTCGTAGAAAGTTTCGCCCTGCTTGGCGCTGATTTGCTGCACCTGGCCGATGACGTTGATGTCTGACGGCGGCAGGTCGTATTTCTCGGCGAATGCCGTCGCCGCAAGCAGGGCGGTTGCAGCGAGAAGAGTCTTTTTCATGGGGGCTCCGGTTATCTCGGGTTAACTGGTATTAAGCGGGGCTTTATATCAGGTCATGATGTGTCAGGCTAATGAGCGGAATTTCACGAAAACACCCTATCGCACGCCGCCTGCCGCCTGCGCAGACTGAAATACGCAACGGCTTCACCTATAATCACCCACAAACACATAAAGCCACACAACCACCACGAAATTCTCAATCTAATACGGAGCTAACCATGACCGACGCCGACATCGCCCGCCAGGCCACCATGCAACCCATTGACGCCATCGCCGCCAAAATCGGCATCAGCGCCGACGAACTCGAACACTACGGCAAATACAAAGCCAAAATCCGCCCGCGCGTGAGCGACAAGCCGGGCAAACTTGTCCTCGTCACCGCTATCAACCCGACGCCAGCAGGCGAAGGCAAAACCACGGTCACCATCGGCCTTGCCGACGCCCTGAACCGCCTCGGCAAAAAAACCGTCATCGCCGTGCGCGAACCCTCGCTCGGCCCCGTCTTCGGCATCAAGGGCGGTGCGGCTGGCGGCGGCTACGCACAAGTGCTGCCGATGGAAGACATCAACCTGCATTTCACCGGCGACTTCCACGCCATCGGTGCTGCCAACAACCTCCTCGCCGCCCTCATCGACAATCACATCCACCACGGCAACGCCCTGGAAATCGATCCGAAACGCGTCACCTGGCGCCGCGCGGTGGACATGAACGACCGCCAGCTGCGCAACATCATCAGCGGCCTCGGCAAAAGCGTGGACGGCACCCTGCGCCCGGACGGCTTCGACATCACCGTGGCGAGCGAAGTCATGGCCTGCTTCTGCCTCGCACGCGACCTTGAAGACCTGAAAAACCGCCTCGGCGACATGATCATCGCCTGGAACAAACGCGGTGAGCCCGTGTACGCCCGCGACCTGCACGCGCAAGGCGCCATGGCGGCGCTGCTCAAAGACGCCGTCAAACCCAACCTCGTGCAAACCATCGAAGGTACGGCGGCACTGGTACACGGCGGGCCGTTCGCCAACATTGCCCACGGCTGCAACAGCCTCATCGCCACCCGCACCGCCCTCGCCCTCGGCGACTACACCGTGACCGAAGCAGGCTTCGGTGCCGACCTCGGCGCGGAAAAATTCATCGACATCAAAAGCCGCAAAGGCGGCCTCAAACCCGATTGCGCCGTCATCGTCGCCACCGTGCGCGCCCTCAAATACAACGGCGGCGTCGCCAAAGACGCGCTCACCGCCGAAAACGTGGACGCGCTCGGCAAAGGCCTGCCGAACCTGCTGAAACACATCGACAACCTCAAAAACGCCTTCGGCCTGCCGGTCGTCGTCGCTATCAACCGCTTCGTCAGCGACAGCGACGCCGAACTCGCCCTCATCGAAAAAACCTGCGGCGAGCACGGCGCGAAAGTCGCCCTGTGCGAAGTGTGGGCACACGGTGGTAAAGGCGGCGAAGACCTCGCCCGCGCCGTCATCGACGCCTGCGAACAAGGCGAAAGCCACTGCGCCCCGCTTTATCCGGATGACATGCCGCTCGTCGACAAAATCCGCACCATCGCGCAGAAAATCTACGGCGCGGCGGACATCGCCCTGAGCGACGACGCACGCAAAACCCTCGCCGATCTGGAAAAACTCGGCTACGGCAACCTGCCCGTGTGCATGGCAAAAACCCAGTACTCGCTCTCCGACGACCCGAAAGCGCTGGGCTGCCCGCAAGGCTTCACCCTGCACATCCGCGAAGTGCAAATCGCGGCGGGCGCGGGCTTCGTTATCGCCATCACCGGCAGCATCATGAAAATGCCGGGGCTGCCGAAAGCCCCCGCCTCGAACAACATCGACGTGGATAAAGACGGCAACATCACCGGCCTGTTCTAAGCATTCGCCGGATACACGAGAAACCCGCCGCGAGGCGGGTTTTTGCTGCGCGGAAGCAGGAACTAGTCCGCTTGGCGGGTTCAGTATTTATGCCGCTTGGCGGCATCCCAAACCCAGGGCGGGCTTCAACCCGCCGCAAGAATCTTTTCATGTTCTTGATGGTGGGCTGATGCCTACTCTGCGCAAGAACCCGATATTTATCCCGCGTTGTCGCTTTTGTGGTGGCGGCGGCCCCGTCAGAATCTGTTGCAGGGCAAAGCGCAGGTAAGCCTGTTGCAGGGTAATTTCCGCTTTGCTGCGGTAATGGAGGTTCAGGGTGATGAGCAGATAGCGCCGGAAGATAGGCGCGAGACGGCGCAGCGCCTCGCAGTGGTGGCAGAGTTGCAGGCCGGTTTTGCTGCTGCCGGTGTCGAGCGGCTGCCAGGCGGGCGTTTGCCCAAGCGGCAGGGCACTGACTTCCAGCAGGTCCTCGTAGGTCGCTTGCGGATTCGGGTCGTCGGGGTCGTCGCAGGCGAGGAAGTTGTAGAGCCAGGCGATGTCGGCTTCGTGAGCGCGGTAATCGGCGCCGCGACCGGTGATGCAGGTGGCGCGCCAAGCAATGAAGGCGGCAAGCTCATAGCGGCTGAGTTGGCCATCGTGCTCAATGAGGTGGCGAATGATGGGGTCGAGACGGTGCTTTTCGGCGATGTCGAAGGTGAACGCAGCGCGGCTGAGGTGAGCGGTGAGGGCGAGGCGCAGCAGCGGCTCACTTTGCGCGATGGTGTCATAGGCGCGGCGGCAGGTAAAAAGACGTTCGCTGGGGAGGAGGCCCGCGCGTTCAAGATCAGCCAGTGCTGTGCCGCTGTGGTAGGCGAAGATGGCGAGTAGCGCGGCGGCGGGGTCGGTAGGCGCAGGACGCAGTTCGGCAGCGAGGAGGCGGTCGTAGGCGGCAAGCGGGTAGGTGGGGTTCGGCTCGGGTGGCGGTGCGACGGGGCGCAGCGGGGGCGCGGCACGGCTGCTGCGGCAGGCGTTGATGCGGGCGAGAATGGCGGGCAGGTCGGCATCGCTGATGTTGCCGCCCCAGGTCCGGATGCGTTCGCGCAGGGTGGGGTGGGTGCGTAACCGCCGCCAGCCCGGGCGACGGTAGTTAATGAAGTAGATGTGGGCGCGGTCAGGCGGTGGGCGGCGCGGGTGAATGCCCTGTTGTTGCAGTGCCCAGGCTTTTTGCAGCGCGCCGATGAGGGCGGCGGGATCACGGGTGTATTGCACGGCGCGGGCGTCCGCCATGGCTTCGCGCCGGCGGGCAAAGGCGGCTTGCAGGAGGCGGCCATAGAGGTAGAGGATGCTGATGTTGATACCGAATTGGTCTTTTTCGGGGCTGTCGCTGAGACCGCTCAGGCTGAGAACCTGGGTATCGGGGTCGGTGTAGAGCCGTTCTTGTTCTTCACGGCTGCCGGTGGCGAAGTAACCGGCAAGCATGGCGCTGAGGCGGTTGTAGAGCGCGGGGTCGCCGTTTTCGATATGGCCAAATTCGTGGCCGAGGACGGCTTGCAGTTCGTCGCGCGTGAGGTTGTCGAGCGCACCCCGGCTGACGGCGAGGGCCAGGCTGTCGCCCGCGCCGCTGAGGGCGAAGGCGTTGATGCTGTCATCATCGCGCAGGACGTAGGCTGCGGGGGCAGGGATACCCGCAGCGAGGCTGAGTTCGGCGACGAGGTTGACGTAGCGGTTCTCCAGCGGTTCATCATCGGGGCGGGCGGGACTGCCACCGAGGGCTTCGGCCTGTTCGCCCGCGCTTTGCTGCCCCAGCTCGCGTTTTCTGCCGTTATAGGCCTTTAACAGTTTGAAGACGGGCAGGAACACGGCAATGACAGCAACGCCAAACAGCACAAGCATCATGAGGTTGTTGAGACCAGCGTCGGGGCCGCTGGCGTTTGGCGTAATGAATAGGGCCGCCATGAAGATGAAGAGCGGCACGATGATGATGAGGTAGCAAAGGTAGCTGACGAGCGCCCCCAACCAGAAGGCGAGGTGCAGACGACGGCTGGCGCGCTTGGCGCGGCGGTGTTTGTCGAGGAAACGGGTGGGCATGGTGCTCTCGCAACAGAATGGGTAGATGGATTATAGCGAGACACCTGCATCTCTGTGGGTGCGGCACCAGGGGGTAAGCGTGCACTTATCCCGCCTGGCGGTTTTTTTGTCCCACGGGCGAACCTTGCCAAGCGGGATATAGTTGAATAGATAAAAAAGCGTAACAAGGCGCGTCGCCGCAGACAGTACAGGTAGTACGGCAAGGCGACGCAACGCCGTTACGATTTTTTAGATGTTTAACTATAAAACCCAGGATTGTTGTTCAACGCCTACCGCGCAGGTAGAGGATTTTGCCGTCGCCGCCGCTGATAATCATGCGGCAGGCGGGGCTTTGGATGCCGTAGCAGCCGTTTTCTTCAGCGATGGTGAGCGGTGCGGTCGGCAGTTGGTAGCGGGCAAGGATGGCGGTCGCGAAGCGGCGGGCGTCGCGGATGGTGGGCAGGCGGCGCATGGTTTAGTCCTCCTTTTTGGCTTTCAGGTTGTACCAGTCGAAGTTTCTGGTGCCGTACATCGTTGCGGCAAGGGCGGCAAAGAGCAGCAGGCTGCCGGCGAGCAGGGTGTATTCCTGGCTTTGCAGCAAGAGGTAGAGCACGGCGTAGGCGAGTGCGAGGATGCCGCCGAGGGTCAGGGCGCGGCTCGCACTGCCCAGCACGGCGCTGAGGTAGCCCGCGATGAGGCCGTTGCAGGCGAGCGCCGCGAGGACGTAGGCGGCGGTAAAGCCGATTTGCTCGCCGAGCGAGAGCAAGAGCAGGTAGAAGATGATGACCGCTGCGCCGACGAGGGTGTATTGCACGGGGTGGATGCGCAGGCCACGCAGGGTCTCGAAGAGGAAGCAGCCGCCGAAGGTGATGATCAGGAAGAGGACGGCGTATTTGCTGCTGCGTTCGGTGAGGCGGTAGAGGTCGAGGCGGTTATCCAGGGTTTGGATCGCGCCGGGTCTGGACGGGGTGTCCACCTGGGTGATGTTCTCGCGCGCATTCGTCGCGTAGTGCTGGCGGTCGTTGATGATGCCGCTGAGTAGCTGCACGGCAATCAGCAGGATGGCGCTGATGACGGCGATGATGATGAGTTTTTGTGTGGTGTTTTCCATGCGGGGATTCCGGTGTGGGTGAGTGTGTAGTGTCGCGCCGTCATCCCCGCCTTGCTTGAAGGCATCGTGAAGTGTCGGTGAATTTTCGTGCGGCAGGGTGAGCAGGGCGGCGACGGCGTGGATGCTGGCGAGAAGGACGGCGGGGTAGGTGATGGTAGCGATGCTGACGCGTCCGCTGGTCAGGAGGGTGAACGCGAGGGGGACGCAGAGCCAGGCACAGGCTCCGCTTGCGGCAGCAAGCAGGATGCCGCGCGTGTCGCGGCAGGCGCGACGGCGGGTGAGGAAGATGCCGCTGAGGACGGCCGGGGCGGGGTGGAGCAGCGTCGCGATGCAGGCGAAGATGAGGGTTTGCCGGGTATCGGCACCGACGAGCGGCAGCAGGACGAGCGCAGCGAGCAGGATGCCGAGGCAGGTGACGCCGGTAAAGCGGGTAATGACGCCGCCGGGATAGGGGGGTTGATGAGTCATGATGGGTTTCCATTGAAGGGGAAACCAGTATGGCGCGGCGTGGTTGGCGCTGTGTGAAGCGGCGGTGAAGTGTGTGGGGATTTTGGCGCGGGGCGGGATGACTCCAGGCTTGGCGCGGGGGCAGTATTTACGCCGCTTGGTGGCTTTTATTCCCCTTCCGCCGCAGTGCGACATTTTCCTACGCCAACGGGGAAGGGATTGGGGGTGTTTGCCGCGAGCCAGTATTTACGCCGCTTGGCGGGATTTGGTACAGGCTGGTTGTTGGGATGGAGACGTTGCAGGCAACGTCTCTACATGTTTCTTTCTGCCGTAGTGCGGTCGTGCTCTCTGAACAGCCGCCAAGCGGCGTCATTGCCGGGTTCGTCAAGCGGTGTAGTTACTGGTCTCGCCAAGACTGAGAGCGCGCACAAGTTCTGTATTTATCCCGCTTGGCGGCGTTTTATGGGTCTTCGCGCGCAAGCAGCGGTTTGAGGAATTGGCCGGTGTAGCTCTACATTTTTCTTTCTGCCGTAGTGCGATCGTGCTATCTGAACAGCCGCCAAGCGGCGTGATTGCTGGGTTCGCCAAGCGGTGCAGTTACTGGACTCGCCAAGACTGAGAGTGCGCACAAGTTCCGTGTTGTCCCGCTTGGCGGCTTTTATCCCCCCCTTACGTCGCTGCGCGGCACTTCTCCCGGCAGCGGGAGAAGGGATTGGGTCGTTTGCCGCAAACCCAGTGTTTATCCCGCTTGGCGGCGTTTTATGGGTCTTCGCGCGCAAGCAGCGGTTTGAGGAATTGTCCGGTGTAGCTCTTCGGGTTGGCGGCAATTTGTTCCGGTGTGCCGACGGCGATGATTTCCCCGCCGCCGCTGCCGCCTTCCGGGCCCAGATCCACAATCCAGTCGGCGGTTTTGATGACGTCAAGGTTGTGTTCGATGACGACGATGGTGTTGCCGCCGTCGCGCAGGCGGTGCAGCACGTCCAGCAGTTGCCGCACGTCGTGGAAGTGCAGGCCGGTGGTCGGTTCGTCGAGGATGTAGAGGGTGCGGCCAGTGTCGCGTTTGGAGAGTTCGCGCGCGAGTTTGACCCGCTGCGCTTCGCCGCCGGAGAGGGTCACGGCGTTTTGCCCGAGGCGGATGTAGCTGAGACCCACGTCGAGCAGGGTTTGCAATTTGCGTTGCAGCGCCGGGATGTTTTCGAAGAAGTGCCAGGCTTCTTCGATGTCCATGTCCAGCACGTCGCTGATGGTTTTGCCTTTGTAGGTGATGCCGAGGGTTTCGCGGTTGTAGCGCGCGCCGTGGCAGATGTCGCAGGCGACGTACACGTCCGGCAGGAAGTGCATTTCGACTTTGATGACGCCGTCGCCCTGGCAGGCTTCGCATCGGCCGCCTTTGACGTTGAAGGAGAAGCGCCCCGGCGTGTAGCCGCGCGCGCGGCTTTCCTGGGTACCGGCAAAGAGGTCGCGGATGGCGGTGAAGATGCCGGTGTAGGTGGCAGGGTTGGATCGGGGGGTGCGGCCAATGGGCGACTGGTCGATGTTGATGATTTTGTCGAACTGGTCGAGGCCGGTGATGCGTTCGTAGGGCGCAGGATCGTCGCCACTGCGGTTGAGGTGTTTGGCGGCGGCTTTGGCCAGTGTTTCGTTGACGAGGGTGCTTTTGCCGCTACCGGAGACGCCGGTGATGCAGGTGAGGAGGCCGAGCGGCAGTTCGAGGTTGATGTTTTTCAGGTTGTGGCCGCTGGCGCCATAGAGGTGCAGCAGGCGCTTGTTGTCGCGCGGGGTGCGCGTGGCGGGCACGGCGATGGTTTCGCGGCCAGAGAGGTATTTGCCGGTGAGGGAGTCGGGGTGGGCGCTGATTTCGGCGGGGGTGCCCAGCGCGGTGATGGCGCCGCCGTGGATGCCCGCACCGGGGCCGATGTCGACGACGTAATCGGCGGCACGGATGGCGTCTTCGTCGTGTTCGACGACGATGATGGTGTTGCCAAGGTCGCGCAGGCGCAGGAGGCTTTCGAGCAGGCGGGCGTTGTCGCGCTGGTGCAGGCCGATGGAGGGTTCGTCGAGGACGTACATGACGCCAACCAGTCCCGCGCCGATTTGCGAGGCGAGGCGGATGCGCTGTGCTTCGCCGCCGGAGAGGGTTTCGGCGCTGCGGGCGAGGGTGAGGTAGTTGAGGCCGACGTTGTTGAGGAATCCCAGGCGGTCGCGGATTTCTTTGAGGATTTTGGCAGCGATTGCCCCGCGCGCGCCGCTGAGGTTGAGGTTGTCCGCCCAGCGCTGTGCGTCGGCGATGGACCAGCGGTTAATGTCGGGCAGGGTGGTGTCGTCGATGTAAACGTGGCGGGCGGCGCGGTTGAGGCGGGTGCCGTGGCAGGCGGGGCATTCGCGGTTGTTGAGGAACTGGCTGATTTCGTCGCGGACGTTGGCTTTGTCGGTCTCGCGGTAGCGGCGGTTCATGGTGGTGATGATGCCTTCGAAGGTGGCTTCGCGCAGGCGCACTGCTCCGCCCGCACCGATGCTCGGCATGGGGATTTTGGTGTCGCCGCTGCCGTAGAGGACGAGGTTTTGGATGTGTTCCGGCAGGTCTTCGAAGGCGGTGTTTTCGAGGTCGAAGTCGTAATGCGCGGCGAGTGCCTGCATTTGCGGGTAGAAGTAGGGGGTGCGGCGGTCCCAGCCTCGCACCGCACCGGCGGCGATGGAGAGGTAGGGGTGCATGATGACGCGGGCGGGGTCGATGAAGCTGTTCACGCCGAGGCCGTCGCATTCGGGGCAGGCACCATGCGGGTTGTTAAAGGAGAAGAGGCGCGGTTCGAGCTCGCTCAGGGCGTAGCCGCAAACGGGGCAGGCGTATTTGGAGGAGAAGGTGTGCGTCGCGCCGCCGTCGTCCATGGAAACCAGCTGGACGATGCCATCAGCGAGACTGAGCGCGGTTTCCAGCGATTCGGCGAGGCGCTGCGCGATGCCGTCGCGGTTGACGAAGCGGTCAACGACGACGCCAATATCGTGTTTGCGTCGTCCGTCGATGGCGGGCAGGGTGTCGAGGTCGTAGGTTTCGCCGTCGATACGCGCGCGCACGAAGCCCTGCTGGCGGATGTCCTGCAACAGTTTGCTGTGTTCGCCCTTCCTGCCCTGCACCAGCGGCGCGACCAGCATCCAGCGGCTTTCCGGCGGGAAGGCAAGGATGCTGTCCACCATCTGGCTCACGGTCTGCGCGTTCAGCTCGATGCCGTGCTCCGGGCAGCGCGGAATGCCGACGCGGGCGAAGAGCAGGCGCAGGTAATCGTGGATTTCGGTGATGGTGCCGACGGTGGAGCGCGGGTTGTGCGAGGTGGATTTTTGCTCGATGGAGATGGCAGGCGAGAGGCCTTCGATGTGATCCACATCGGGCTTGTCCATGATGGAGAGGAACTGGCGCGCGTAAGCGGAAAGGGATTCGACGTAGCGCCGCTGTCCTTCGGCGTAGATAGTGTCAAAGGCCAGCGAGGATTTGCCGCTGCCGGAAAGACCCGTGATGACGATAAGTTTGTCGCGCGGCAGGTCGAGGTCGATATTTTTCAGATTGTGAGTGCGTGCGCCGCGTATGGCGATGGTGTCCATGTGAGTTCCGTATGGGTGAAAGGAAATATGATAAACCTTGCGCGCAAATGCCGTTACATAGCCGACACACAGCCGTATGCGTACGCTAATTTTCCCCTAATGCAAGCCCGCCATAATGCGCAGCGTCGGCACCGCCCGGCGACTCTTTTCAATCGTTAAGGAGCCTTATATGAACCCTATTCTCTTCGCAGGCAGCATTATCGCCGCCACTTTCGCCTTCGCCTCTGCCCCTGCTCTCGCCGATGATGATGACGCCTACTACGCCCGGCACCGCAAGCAGTTCATCACACACGAACGCGCCGCGCAGATTGCCCGGCAGGCTGTCAAAGGCGGACGTGTCACCAGCGTGGAATTTGACCACGAAGCCCGCGACGACCATTTCGATGTGGATGTGCGCACCGCCGATGGCCGTGAGTACGACGTAAAAATCGACGCTCGCAGCGGCAAGGTGCGTTACGTCAAGCGGGACGATTAAATCCGCCGCCTTTTCCAACAGCGCCATCCCGGCGCTGTTTTTTACGCTACTTGACGAGCGTAGGGCGGGCTTCAGCCCGCCGGGCAGGCATCGCCTGCTTTTTGCGTTTCGGGTAAACGCGACCGCCAAGCGGGGGGACTACGCGTTTTTGCTTTTGAGACGTTGCAGGCAACGTCTCTACGAACCCCAGTATTTACGCCGCTTGGCGGGCCCAGTAATGACGCCGCTTGGTGGCCCCGGTAACCACGCCGTTTGGCGGCAGGATGGGATACGCGGCAGGGTGGGATAAGATGGCGCCCCTGTTCACTACTGACCCCCGCTATGAATTGCTGGCAAACCCTCGGCATCACGCCGACCGGCGACGAAGCCGCCATCAAGACCGCCTACGCGGCACTCATCCGCCAACACCGTCCTGACCGCGACCCGGCAGGCTTCCGCCGCGCCCGTGCCGCTTACGAAGAAGCCCTGCGCCTGCGCCCCTACTACGAAAACCGCCGCGACGAACCCCGCCGCCCCACGGGCTGGACACCGGGCAAGCCGCCTGTTGCCGCCGACGATAGCGATGAGAACAGCATCAGCCAGCATGATCCCAGCCAGCCCTACCCGCTCGCAGAACCCGCCGCGCACGACTACCGCGACACCCCACCCGCTGCCCCGGAACAACCTTACCCGCTCAGTGAGCCCGCCGCGCACGACTATCAGGACGGCAACACCCAGCCCACCTTTACCCCTCTCGAAGCCACCGTCCTCTTGCGGCAACTGCAACAGGCATGGCAGGGGCAGGACGACGCGCAACTGCTTACTATCCTGCAAAGCCAGGCCACCCACCCCGCCCTCGACAACATCGATTTCCGCCTCGACTACATTGCCGAGTTGCTTACCCATCTTGATGACAACACCTATCCACGCAGCAGCCTTTGGGTACAGCAACACTATGAACAGCGCGATCCCGACGACGACCACCTGCTCAATGAATACATCGCTGCCTACTGCCATCAATGGGAAGAAGCCATAAACGACAGCGAACTCTGCCGCACCCTGCAACAACAAGCGGCAGACCCCGTGCTGACGGCAATCGCCGTGCGTGACGTTTGGCTTGCCGCACTGGTTGACTATCTCACCAACAGCCTCGCCCGCCCGCGCAGCTACTACTGGGCGAGAACCCAATATCCGTCGGCTTTCCCCGACATCATTCCGCCCACCTACCGCGACTACCCCAGCGAACGCATCGCCACCTTTACCCGCGCCCTCTTGCAGGCGGCAGACGATGCGGCACTAACCGCCCTGCTCGAAAGCCAGGCTGCCGACCCCATCCTTGCCTACCCGCCGGCGCGCAGCCAGTACCTTGCCCAACTCGCCGAACAGCGCCCCGACTGGTACGACTGCCCCGCCGCAAACCGCTGGCTGGATGAACACTACACCCTGCCACATATCAATCCTGCGGCACGTCAGCAAGCCCTGCTCGCCCGCTTGCATCAAGAGTGGCAGGGGCAGAATGACGACCAGCTGCTCGCCATCCTGCAAGCACAAGCGACCCTCCCCAGCCTCGAACACATCGACCTGCGCAGCGACTACACCGCTGCCCTGCAAGCCCACCTCATGCAGCAGCACCTGCCGCACAGCACCCTGTGGGTGGATGCACATTACCAGCTTGGCCGCCACGACCCCGCCTGGCAGCAACAGCGGCAACTCGCATACATCGCCGCAGGTGACCGCAGGGCCTTCGCCGGCGCTCTCACGAATACCAACCCCGACCTTGCCACCTGGTTGAGAAAAAACCCGCTGCGCCGCTACGCATCACTGTGGCGCGACTGGGCGGCGACGCGCATCCATCCCGCCTATCAGGATTACCAACGCCTGCGCTCTTCCCTCTGGCCCGCTATTGCTGCCAGCCCCCTCAGCTACGCGCCGCCACGCAACCGCCGCAAACTCTGGATATTCATCAACATCATATTCGCCATTGTCTTTATTGGCTTCGCCCTTAGTAACATCGTCCACGACACTCCCCCGCCGGACGGAAAACCGCCTGAGGATGTTTTACCCTTCTTTCTGGTTATCACTTTCCTCATTTTCTCCCGGCATATCTTCAGTGAGCACGGCTTCCGCCGCATCGATCCCGACCACATCCTCAACCGTATCTGTCCGCCACTGCGCACCCTGCACAACCACTACCGCCCCTGCCCGCGCCTGCTGCAATGGCTGATGACTGATATTGCCGTCCTCCTGACCCTCTACCTCACCGCCACCCGCTACCCGCAGACCCTCCATGACACCCTGACCCTCGGCACCCTGTGGCTGATTGGCCGCTTCATGCAAACCCTGTGGCAATGCAAACGCGCCATCACCGCCGGCTGGCGGCCACCGCCCCCGCAAGACAAGCTACTGCTGCAGCTCGTCACCTTCCTCTATATCCTCGGCCTCATCTACAGCCTGATCCCCGCGAACTGGCGGCTTCTGCCTGCGCAAACCACGGTGCAGAACATCACCGCCATCCTCAGCCTCTCCATCTACCGCTACAGTTGGTGGTATCTCCCACCAGACGCAGTCAACCTGCGCCGGGCCATGTTCGATCACGGTCTCATCACTGTCCTCATCGTTGCTGCCTGCATCATCGGCAACCTGCCGGGCAGTGACGAACACGCCTTTATCGTCAAAACGCCGCTGCTTACCGCCCTTAGCCTCATCACCGCGCCGGCCCTCGCCCTCGTCCTCATCTACAGTTACGCCCCACCGCCACCGAACCGGAAAACAGCCAAACACCTCGCCACCGCCGCCACCATCCTCATGGCGCTCGGCATTAGCGCTATCAGTTACAACGTCTTCCGCAAAGATATTCCGGGGCCTGTCGCCGTGCTGCTCGGCATCATCGTGGCGGTTTTCATCACCGCCAGAAACCCGCCCAGGCCGGAAACCATCCACCGCAGTCTGGCTGCCCTCATCCACTTTCTTGCGCTTGCCTGCCTCTACATATTGGCCTATGTCGCCATGCTCAACCTTATCGGCAACCTCAAAGACTATACCGGGGATGCCCGGCCCGGCATCATCCTGCTGGCATCCTTCCTCCTGCACGGCATCGCCACCTTGAGCCACTACAACTGGCGACGCAAGCACACCTAACCCCGCCAAGCGAGCATAGATATCTACACATCTCACAGAGAGAAAATCTTTCAGGAAACAGCGGACAACCCTTCCTCCCATCTGCAGACAGCCATTTCTACAACTTTTGAGATGTGTAGACACCTATGTCACCCTCATCGTCCTGCACATACTGGCTTCATGGAAAGCCGCATAAGCCGCGCCCCTTCCCAAACATGCCACAATATTCAGCCGCACCACATCTTCCCCGCATCATGCCCATCCACATCCTCGCCCAATTCATCACCGCCCGGCAGCGCCACGACAAATGGCAATACCTGCCCTTCTGGGGCCACACCCCATGACCGACCTCGCCCTCACCCTGCCCGCCGCGCTCGACATCAGCGAAAAAACCGCCGAACTCTTCGCCCGCGCCGGTATCACCACCCTGCGCGAACTCATCCTGCACCTGCCGCTGCGCTACGAAGACCGCTCGCACCTCACCCCCATTGCCGCCCTGCGCGACGGTGTGACCGTGCAAATCTGCGGCGAAATCATCCACGCCGACCTCATCCAGCGGCAAAAACGCATCCTCACCGTCACCGTGCGCGACGAAGCGGGCGACATGTGCAAACTGCTCTACTTCAACTACTACCCCAGCCAGCAAAAAGCCTTCGTCCCCGGGCGGCGCGGCCTTTACTACGGCAAAGCCTGCTGGACGCCGCGCGGCTACCAGATCCACCATCCGGAAATCACCTGGCTCGAAGCCGGACAAATCCCGCAACTCGCCGAACACCTCTACCCCGTCTATCCCACCGTCAAAGGCCTCGGCCAAGCGCGCTGGCAGGGCATCATCAAAAAAGCGCTCGACCTCGTCCTGCCCACCTTGCCTGAAGCCGACCCGCTTACCGCCGCCGGCTACCTCCCGCTGCCCGCCGCGCTCACCGCCCTGCACCGCCCGCCGGACAACAGCAGCCCGGACGCCCTGCTCGACCGCAGCCACCCCGCGCGCCGCCGCCTCATCCTCGAAGAACTCTGCGCACACCAACTCGCCATCCAGAACGCCCGCGCCCGTGTGCGCAGCCAGCGCGCCCTTGCCCTGCCCGCCGACGCCCCACTCCTGCGCGACTTCCGCGCCGCCCTGCCCTACACCCTCACCCGCGCACAAGAACGCGTCTGCGCCGAAATCGCCGCCGACCTCGCGCAAGCGACACCGATGATGCGCCTCGTGCAGGGCGACGTCGGCTCCGGCAAAACCATCATCGCCCTCGCCGCCTGCCTGCAAGCCATCGCCGCCGGCAGCCAGGCCGTCTTGATGGTGCCGACCGAACTGCTCGCCGAACAACACGCCGCCAACATCCGCCGCCTGCTCGCCGGACTCCCCGTTACCCTCACCACGCTCACCAGCAAAATGGCGGGCGCCGAAAAACGCGCCGCCCTCGCCGCCATCGCCGACGGCAGCGCCCAACTCATCATCGGCACCCACGCCGTCTTCCAGGAACACGTCGCCTACGCCCGCCTCGCCCTCGTCGTCATCGACGAACAACACCGCTTCGGCGTGCACCAGCGCCTGCAACTGCAAGAAAAAACCGCCGACTACGCCGCGCACCAGCTCGTCCTCACCGCCACCCCCATCCCGCGCACCCTCGCCATGAGCCTCTACGGCGAACTCGACCTGTCCATCATCGACACCCTGCCCGCCGGCCGCCGCCCCATCCAGACCAACGTCGTCGCGAACCAAAAACGCGATACCGTCATCGCCCGCGTCGGTGCCAACTGCCGCGACGGGCGGCAAGCCTACTGGGTCTGCCCGCTCATCGAAGAATCCGACGCGCTCGAATGTGAAAACGCCGCCGCAACCGCCGCCCAACTGCAAACCCTGCTGCCCGACATCCGGGTCGCCCTCATCCACGGCAAAATGGCGAACGACGAACGGCAGGCGGCAATGGCAGCCTTCGTCGCGGGCGAAGCCCAACTGCTGGTTGCCACCACCGTCATCGAAGTCGGCGTGGACGTGGCGAATGCCACCCTGATGATCATCGAAAACGCCGAACGCTTCGGCCTCGCGCAACTGCACCAACTGCGTGGCCGGGTCGGACGCGGCAGCGAACAATCCTACTGCCTGCTCATGTACCAACCGCCGCTGGGCGATACCGCACGACGCCGCCTGCGCATCATGCGCGAAACCACCGACGGCTTCCGCATCGCCGAAGAAGACCTTGCCATACGCGGCGCGGGCGAACTGCTCGGCACACGACAAACCGGCGAAGCCATGTTCCGCGTCGCCAAACTGCCGCTGGACGCCGACCTCTTGGGCGAAACCGAACGCCTCACCCGCGATTTCCGCGCCCACCACCCGGACTGGTGCCAAACCCTGCTTGACCGCTGGACGGCCTCCCGCGAACGCTATCTGAATGCCTGATACGACCCAAACCGTAGAGCGGGCTTCAGTCCGCTGCAAACATGCCTTCATCTGCGAGAAGCCCGCATTTACGCCGCTTGGCGGCCCCAGCATTGACGCCGCTTAGCGCGAATCCAAGCCGGAATCTCGCACGGAAAAATCCGGTGTAATGGACAAAATAGGTGTTAAAAATCGCTGTAGCCCTTACGCTGCAAGGC
>ERZ772772.346-NODE-346-length-28767-cov-10.441975_pt1 | contig 28767 bp, 28 predicted proteins | sample MGYA00511484_ERZ772772 | MGnify/ENA primary metagenome ERZ772772 (study PRJEB29015, sample SAMEA2737913) | human oral metagenome | biome: human oral; feature: human-associated habitat; material: dental | place: China | collected 2088 ... | reverse complement strand
ATCGACAGGCTCTGCGAGGAGCTCGATGCCCCGGGTGTTGGGCTGCTCTGCACGGCGCTCGTCATATCTCAGCGTACGGGCAGTCCCCTCAAGGGTCTCCTCGAGCACTCGGCACGTCTGATCGAGCGGCAGAGCGAGTTCGAACGCATGCTCGCGGTGAAGACGGCGCAGGTAAGGCTCTCGGTACGTGTCGTCTCTGCCATACCTGCTCTCCTTGTCGTGGGGCTGTCGGCGCTCTCGGTTGACTTCAGGAACGGGATCATGACACCTGCGGGAACGTTCAGCCTGGTTGTGGCGACGATCTTGGATGTGCTTGCGATGGCGATCATCAAACGGCAGATGGGAGGAATTCTCGAATGAGAGATCTTACAGCTCTCTTTGTGCTCTCGCTCGGCGTTGTGGCCTGGCTTGCCTCGTTCGTCCTCGTCGCCTTGGGTCGATCTGGCTCGTCCCCGTCTTCTGCAGCGAGCACCTCCTTCAGGGAGGCGCTGGAGGCCGTCTGCGCCGAGCTGCGAAGCCTGCCGCTTTTGAGGGACCTGAGCGCACAGTCCGTGCGGCGCAAGAGACGTACGTGCCTCCTGCGTGAGCTGCCGCAGCTCCTTGACATCGTGATGCTGGGGCTTCTCTCGGGTCTCTCGTTTGATGCCTCGCTCGAGCTCTACTGCGGACGCTTCGAGACCCAGACCGCAGCGCTCTTCAGGGAGGCACTGACGAGCTGGCGCATGGGCATGTGCAGTCGCGAGAAGGCGCTTGCGGACATGGCAGAGGAGTTTGACGTTGACGCGCTCAGGCGCTTCTCGTCAGCGGTCTCCCAGGCACTGCACTTTGGCGCTCCGCTTGCGCTCGTCCTCGAGAGGCAGGCTGACGTGATCAGGCAAGAGCAGCGCAGCGACGTCGAGGAGGAGATAGAAAAAACACCTGTACGCATGATGGTCCCCTTAGGGACGATGGTCGTGCCGGCGATGCTCTTGGCGATTCTGGGACCACTTTTGGGAGCTTCCGTCAGGTTGGGGTAGTCAGGTGCCGGCGTGTTGCCGGACGAGGAGGAAAGGAGAAGGGAAGATGGGCATGAGGCTGCAAGAGGTCATGGACTGGGTGCTTGGCATCATGGTCCTGGGGAGGAGCGAGCGCGGTCAGGGAACGACGGAGTACGCGATTCTCGTCGGTGTCCTCGTCGTGATCGCGGTACTCTCCATCATCGCCTTCAGGGGCAAGATTCAGGAGTTGTGGGATGCGATTGCAGATGGCATCGGATCACTCTAGGCGTATGGTGCGCCATCGCCATCTGGGTGGGAAGAGCCACGGTCGCGCTGCGGAGCGCGCGTTGGTTGCCCTCTCTCTTGTCGTGCTCCTCGTCTCGACTTGGGGGGTGAGCGGTCGTTCGACTGAAAGCCGTGGCCTTCCACCGGTGTCGTTGCCGTCTGCGTCCTTTGAGAGCGGAAATGCCAGTTGCCTGAGCGAGGGGGTGTCCTTTTCAGGTGACGTGACCCCAGGAGGGGACGGGACAAGAAGCTGGGAGAGCGAGCGGCCGCTCACCGAGGAGGCGCAAACAATACTTGTCGGCTATCGGCAGAGGAAAGATTGCGTACTTGTGCGTGCGGGCTACGTCGATCTTGTTGGGCAGGCCTGGAGCTGTGTCATTCAGGGGGATGGCTGGGTGGACATATGCGTGGTGCGGGAGACGGACGTGGGGAGTTCAAAGGTGAGCGTGAGTAGGATCGAGAATTCGATGTGGGAGGAGAGTCTGAATGCTGAGGGAGCGTATGGGTAGGGAGAGCGGACAGGCTACGGTCGAGTACGGACTGGTACTTTTTGCCTTTCTAGCTTCGATCGTGGCACTTGGTGCTCTGTGGCACTGGATGGCTGGTGGGGAACTGCTTGCGGGAGCAGTCAGGGCGGCTTCGCACAGCTGGGGAGAGGGTGGGGCTCTTGGCATGTCTCAGGACGTCCTTCTGTACTAGCTGCTGTGGTAACCAACGTTGCACCCTTTGCCCGCGCCATCTATCGGAGCATGGGCAGGCGAGCGTCGAGGCTGCATTCCTGCTTCCGGCGACCATGCTCCTCTTGGCCCTGCTCATTGAGCCCGCGTGTATGGGATATACCCTTGCCGTGATGCGTGCGAGTGCGGCCGAGACGGCGCGGGTCGCGGCCACCGACTATGACGGGGACTTTGCCGACTGCGCCGACTTTGCGAAGAGGAGGCTCAGGGCCATCCCGGAGGTCTCGATCTTTCACGTGGGTGGTGAGGATGACTGGGAGGTCCAGATTGTCCGTGACGAGCGAAGCGTGCACGTGAGCATACGAGGGCACGTCCGTCCCCTGCCGCTTGTGGGGGTGCTCGCCTCGGCGTTTAGGAGTGCGGATGGGCGAGGTGTGATCCTTGAGGCGAGCTTTTCAGAGAAGCTGCGTGCAGATTGGGTCGGAGGTACCTATGATACTTGGCAGGAAATGTGGGGCTGACGGACGCGGAGCAGTCCGTATTTTCTCCGGGATTTCTACGTTTGTCAGGGATGATGGGGGCTATACCACCATCACGGTGGCCGTAGCCCTGCTCGTGAGCTTGGCGCTGGTGTTCTCAACGGCCTCGGTCGTCTGGACGAGCGAGAGATCCGCAGACGTCCAGACGGTTGCGGACTCTGCGGCGATGTCGGGTGCGAACGTCGTTGCCGCCTACTCGACCATCGCTCAGGTTCTCGACGCCTGCGTGCTCAGCATGGGGATCCTTGGGACGTCAATCTTGGGTGCGGGCATGGTCCTGGCGGCCATTCCCGTTGTGCAGGGGATGGCTCCGGAAGTCATTGACGCGGGACGTCAGATACTCTCGGCGCGGAGGGATTTCGCGAAATCTGCGGCCGAGGGTCTCAAGAGGCTCGAGGGGGCGATTCCCGCGCTCGTCGCGGCCAACGCAGCCTCATGCGCCTCTGCCAACTCGAGCGAAGGCGTGAATTACGTTGGGTTTGCCATCCCGCTGCCTATGGAGAGCGAGTCTGAGTTCTTCCAGATCGATGAGGTGGATGACGAGGAGCTGGGTGAGCGTGCTGAAGAGCTCAGGCAGGCGAGCGCCAAGAAGGAAGGGGATGACCGTCGCGCCCGCGACGCCAAGGAGAAGGCCTGGCAGGCCGACACGATCGACAGCCCCTTGTGCATGAGGAGTCGTGCCGAGAAGCTCGCGGGCCTCTCGACCGTTCAAAACCCTCACTATCCCAGCGTGGACGAATGGCACTTCGAGTACGCTCGCGTCCGTGCCCAAAACTACTACCTGAGGCGTTGGCAGACGGAGCCTGCCGCAGGCTCGAGTGCCAAGGAGCTTCAGCGCTCGTGCGCGAGGAAGGTGTTCTATCGCTATGCGTATGAGCACATCTCAAGCGCACGGTGTATAGAGGGTGAGAGCGTCTCAATCGACCTTCCTGATCTTCCCCACACGGCGAAGATGGTCAGGGAATCGTCGCTCTATGTCGATTCGACATGGCCCTGTACCGTCGAGGGCGGTGTCAGGACCCTCCACTGCTCCCCCACCTGTCCCGGTGCGAGAGGTCGGGAGGCGGGCAGTGCCTCGTTGTCCGACATCGAGTCAGGAGCGGTCAAGCGCTGCGATGAGTGTGGGATGGACACCGTCGCGATGGGAAACGTCGCGAACGCCTCGACGAACATCAACAACGGCTTCGAGCACTACTGGCGCATCGTTGTCGAGGCCTCGCGTGAGTATGAGAGAGCCTGTGAGGATGGGCGAGATGCCGAGCGCGAGATGAAGGAGAAGGCCGATGAGGGCGAGTCGGCCTTTGAGAGGGCTATGGCCCTGCTTGCGGTAAGGAGGCCACGGCTCAGGCCACCTGGTGCCTATGGTTGTGTCGCTATTGTAAGGCGAGCCGAGACAAATGTGCCCGAAGGACTCGTGGGGTCCTTCGTTAAGGGTGACACCCGACTTCCGGCGGGTATGGCCATCTCTGCTGCGACGCTGGCTCCAGACGAGGGAACCGATGGACATAACGTGCTCTCAAGCGTGTTTGAGGGTCTTGGCAGGGATGACCGGCCCATCGTTATCTCGTTTCTGGGAAACATTACCCAGTTATGGGGGAAGTTGCTTGTGGCCTATGGGTCTGGGCACGAGAGCGTCTCTTCCTCCGTGAGAGAGCTTTTGGGCAGGATCGATGGTGTGGCCGGCAGTCAGTTCGCTTCTGGACTCGGAAGGAGGCTTGGATCGATCGTAGAGGCCGTGGGATTTGAGCCAGCGGACATGAGACTCAGAAAGCCCGTGCTGGTCAACAGCCAGACAGTCCTTGACAGGGCGGGGCTTTGGCGAGGTAGCGAGGTGAGGGAGCTCGTGGCGTCGCTTCCCGCAGACTCACAGGGTCAGGCGATGATAGGCATCGAGCAGGTACGGCAGAGGTTCGGGGGCAAGGAGCTCACAATTGCCGAGCTACCCGTCCCAGGTACTACCATAAGGATACCGCTCACGGTAAGACTGGAAGATCTCATGGGGGTGGGCTAGTGGCCCGTGCGCCGGCGAGAAAAGACAGCGGTCAGATGACCGTCGAGCTTGCCGTGTTAACCCCCGTGGTCATTGCCGTCGCGCTCATCGTGTTCAATCTGGTGCGCTTCATGAGTCTCTGTGCGAGCTTTGACAGGATCTCGCTCGATGCGGTCGTGGCCCATGGCATCGCCCCGGCTGGTGAGCAGAGTCGTGCTGCGGCAGTCGATGAGGTGAGGGCCTGCATAGAGCAGGCGATGGGAAGCGATCTGATCGAGGTGGAGGTCGTTGCCCATGACGTGGATGCGAGGGCGGATACAAGAGGCGGGCAGGAGCTCAAGTTCCCCGTGTCTCCCCTGTTTACGAGCTTTAGCTGCACGTTGATCTATCACCCCTGGCCACGCATCGGGAGTCTGGCCGGCGTGAGCTTGGGGACACCCGTGACGCTCGTGCACGAGAGAACGCTTGTGGTGGACAGGTTTAGGGCTGGTGTGGTGGTCTGACGTGTCGAGAAGTTGCCTGCGAGTGGTGAGTCGATAGGCGTTGGCCCTGCGGGCTGGGGGCAGACATTGCCTGGGCGTGCGCGACTTGTGGCACCGATGCAGGGCCAGTCCTGCGGCGTCTTGGCGTTCGAGGGAGGAGCTGAGGATGAAGACAGTGTGGAACTATGGGACGGCTGGACAGAGCTGGAGAGAGGAGGATCGGCATGACGCGTCCCGCGTATCTGGGGGAAGGCATGCGAGGGGACAGCATCTTGAGGATGGCTCACTGCTTGTTACGTCGAGGGCCCTCGACCTAAGGCACAGCGAGGATGCTGGCAATCATGCAGTTCCTCCCTCCGAACCCGATGAATATGCGCTTGCCAGTCTCAACGGCTGCCAGCACACCAAGACCTGCCCACGCTGTGGGGCGGAACTCTTCATTGACATGGACGTCTGCTACGAGTGTCTCTATGACTTCTCGAGAGAGAAGTCAAGATCATCCGAAGCGTCTGCTGCTGGCGGCATGGACGAACCTGGGCGGCCAGTCGTATGGAACCAGGGCACCTGCCCGTTTGCCTTGGAGCTTTCAGCTGATCAGACGATTGGTCTGCCGGAAGATGGCCTTGGAGCCAAGACCCCAAAGGTTCCGAGCCTTAGGGTCCGTTGCGCCGACATGGACGTGACGATTCCCCTTGGTCCAGGTGGTTTGCTCGTGGGCCGCTCACCCGATTGCGATGTGGTGCTCCACTCGGTGGCTGTGTCACGCAGACACGTTCGCTTCAGGTATAGGGGCAAACTCGCCGACATCGAGGATCTCGGGGCGACTAATCCCGCCATGCTGCGCGGCCGTGAGGTGTCGGGAACGCAGCCTGTGGCAGTGGGGGAGACCGTGGACGTCTGTGGCGTCCTCTTCACCTTTCTGACCCCAGCGCTGTAGTGGACGCCCGAGTGGGTGTTGGCCTTAGGCACTGGACAGAGAAGCGTGGTTTCCACCAAAGCTCCGATGGGCACAAAAAAGTCCCACACCCGCACCCGCGAACGCGGGCGTCCGGCTGGGCTTGCCCACGCGAGCCATCGGCTGGGATCGCCCGTTGCGTCGGTGGCATCGGCGCAGAACACCGCGTTCGCCGGCCGGTTGGCACGCCAAGCTAGGGGAGGGCACGATTACCGACGTGGTCATTGATCGCATCGCCTGCCGTTCCGACATAACCCGCATCGAGGGCGACGAGTCCGTGCGCAGGCGCGTCGGCTAGGCTGCAGGCGATTTGGTTGGATCGGGAGGGGTGCTCACACACCTCTCCCTCGCATCATGTGCACGGCATTGCCATGCGGCGGCTGCACGCTGTGGCAGCGTCGCGTGGGACGGCATGACATAAACGTCGCAATAATCAATCGGCGCTAATTGCATCCGCTGATTCTGCATTAGGGGCCGAAAGTCGACTTATCGGACAACGGTGATTCGTCGCAATGAAAAAAGGGCGCCATGGCAGTACATCGCCGTGGCGCCCTCCCCCATAAAACTCGCGGACCTACGACTCGAGCCTGCCGGTCTCGGCGAGGTTCTTGAACCAGTAAGCGCTCGCCTTCGGGTAGCGCTTCTGGGTCTTGAAGTCGACGTAGAACAGGCCGTAGCGCTTGTTGTAGCCGTTGGTCCAGCTGAACTGGTCCTGCAGCGACCACACGAAGTAGCCGGCGACGTTCACGCCGCCCTCTATGGCACGGTGAATCCAAGTGAGGTGCTGGCGTAGGTAGTCGATGCGCGGGGCGTCGTCGATGAAGCCGTTCTCGAAGTCGTCCTTGTACCCCATGCCGTTCTCGGTCACGTAAATCTTCTTGTAGTTGGGGTAGTCGTTCTTGATGCGCGTGAGCAGGTCGTAGAGACCCTCGGGGTAGATGATCCAGTCCCAGTCGGTCGTCGGGACGCCCTCGCGCACGCAGGACTCGCCCACGCCCTTGAGGAACCAGCGGCTGGAGCCCTTGTCGCCTGTGCCGTTGTGGTGGATGTCGTTCTTCCCTTCCGCAGAGCGGAGGAACTGGCACTTGTACGTGTTCACGCCGAGGCAGTCGCAGTGCGGCAGCGCGGCCGTGAGTGCGGCGACGTCCTCGTCACGGACGTCAAGCTCACCACCCGCGATGTGGGCGAGCTTCGTGGCGGCGGCCAGAGTATCGGGCGCGTAGTGGCCGCGGAGCGTGGCGTCGAGGACCCAGCGGTTGTTGATCACGTCGGCCATGCGGGCGGCCTCGGCATCCTCTGCGGAGTTGGGGTCGAGCGGATACTTGGGCTCGAGGTTCTGCACGATTCCGATCTCTCCCTCGTAGCCGCCGTCGTGGAAGGCGGAGACGGCGCGGGCGTGCGCGACCATCATGTTGTGCATGAGCTGGAAAGCCTTGTCCAGGCGGTACTTCTCGCCGTGGGGCCAGTTGCCCACGATGAAGCTGCCCTCGGCCGTCGCCGGAATCTCATTGAAGGTGAACCAGTGCTTAACCTCGGGGAACTCCGTGAAGCAGAAGACTGCGTAGTCTACGAAGGCGTCGATGGTCGAGCGCGTGAGGAAGCCCTCACCGCCGTCCTCGTAGAACGCCTCAGGAGTGTCGAAGTGATCGAGCGTGACGTAGGGCACGACGCCGCAGCGCTCGCACTCGGCGAAGAGCGCGTGATAGAAGTCCACGCCCTCCTGATTGAGAGTGCCCGTGCCGGCAGGGAAGATGCGCGTCCAGGCGATGGAAACGCGGATACCGTTCACGCCGAAGCGCTTGCAGAGCTCGAGGTCCACGGGGTAGCTGTTGTAGAAGTCGCTCGCGGGGTCGGGAGAAAAACGCCCCTGCGCAGCAAGAAAGTCGTCCCAAGGCACCTTGCCCTTGCCATGGGCGCGAGTCTCGCCCTCGACCTGATAGGCGGCGGTGGCGCCACCGTAGACGAAGCCCTCGGGGAACTGTCTGGTCATACCTGGTCCTTTCAACGTATTCGCGGGCGCCGCCCGCACCTGACGACACAAAGGGTGCCGCCGGGCGAAAAGGGGAAGGGGAGCCCGGCGGCAAAGGGAAAGAGGGACGTGCTTACTCGGCCATGTTCTGACGAAGCCACTTAATGGCGCCCTCAGGATCGCGGGTCAGCTGTATGTACTCCTGACCGCGCGGAGCAAGAAGCTTGATGCCCAGGCGGTCGGTGTCAGCCTTCATATCCTCGTAATAGCTGCGGACCTGCGGGGCGAGAACGATGACGTCGTACTGACTCATGATGCCGGTGTGCTGACCATAAGCGCCGGCAGCGGAGGCGATGTTCTCACCCGTGGCGGCAGCGCCCTCCTTGATGGCATTGGCGAGCATCGCGGAGGTGCCGGCGCCGGCACAGAGCACAAGCACCTTTAGACCGTCAACGGACTCCTTCGAGCGAGCTGTAGGGGCAGCCGCGGCAGTCTTGGGAACGACGCTCGTGGCCGGAGCAGGTGCCACGATTTCCGCGATGGCTGGGGCATCAACGGTGGCGGATCCGTTGACCTCAGACCCAAGCTCACCCGCGCACTCGGTCTCCTCATCACACAGCATCTTGTCATATGCCTTAAGGAACGGCATGTAAATGACCGCATCCACTATGAGGAGCACCGCCACAAAGAGGAGCGCTATGAGCTGAAAGCCTGTGGAGATGAAGATGCCGATCGGGGCGGGCGTGGCCCAAGGCACAACGAAGCTGAAGCCGTTCATGCCCACGACGTCGATGAAGAACTTGGAGAGGCAGACGTTGAAGCAACCGGCGAGCGTGAAGGGGATGAACATATAGGGGTTCAGAATCATGGGAGCGCCGAAGAGCAGAGGCTCGTTCACCGCGAAGGCGACGGGTACGATGGAGGCTTTGCCCACAGCCTTGAACTGCTTCGACTTCATGAAGAGGATGAGTAGCAGGGGCACGATGAACGTTGCGCCGGTGCCGCCAAACTCACCGACGAGCGAAAGGTTGAAGCACAGGGAGTGTGCGGGATGGCCACCGGCCATGAGCACCTGAAGGTTTTCGGCCTGGTTGGCAAGACGAATCGGGTCGATGCCCGGCTGGACGATTGAGGGACCGTGGATGCCGATGAACCAGAAGAATGCCGTAAAGAACTGAATGACGATCAATCCGGGATAGGTCTCGGCGGCGGCGAAGAGCGGCGAGAGCAGCTTGATCAGAATTTCGGAGAAGGGTACGCCGGCGAGGGCACGGATGGCGGCGTCGATGATGGCACAGGTGACGACGGAGCCGGCGAAGGGGATGATGTCGCGGAAGTTCTGGGCGATGGCGCCGGGGACCTCCTTGGGCAGCTTGATGGTGAGGTCGCGACTGACGCAAAACTTGTACACGCCGACGGTGATGAACGCCGCGATAAAGGCAGAGTACAGACCGCGGGTGCCCATGCTCGTGCAGTCGAACGCATCGACCTCGGTTCCGTCGAGCATAGCCGAGAACTGCGTAACGGCGAGCAGCAGCATCGAGCACTGAGCCGCAATCATGGTAGAAGCGTCGTTGAGCACCTTACCGTCAGGCATCTTGCGGTTCATCGAGGCCGTAAGGTTCTTTGCGGTGGTTCCGGCGCACATTATGCCCATGACGCCCATGGTGAAGTTGTAGAGCTTGCTGCACCAATCGAGTAGCGGCTGAGGCATCGCAACACCCATGACTCCTGGCAAGGTGGCGATGAGCAGGAAAATCGACGAGGTGAGGACGATCGGCATGCAGCCGAGGAAGCCGTCCTTGATCGCCTGCAGGTAAGGATTCCTCCCTATCTTCTCAAAGAGGGGCTGCTGCTTCTCGAGCAGCTTAATAATCGCGTTCATGGCACTCCTTTGCAGTTGATACATACATACGTGATCTGTGCTGGAAAGAAACGCTTGCGGTACAGTCCTCCCCTGCCCGGTGGGGAAGGCTCGCCTCCAGCCGCCCGGTGGCTTTCGGCTAATCGAAATCGAACGCCTGGCCGTGCGTTTTTGCCTATGACAACGTTGTCATTCGACTTGATGACAACGATAGACAATCTTTGCGGCAATATCGTTCTGAAGTTAGGGCGACTGCCCGAACGGCATAGTTTTAGCGGTGAGCGGTTTTGTTCGGTTTTGTTCGAAGGAGTTTGAAATGGCGCAAGGCGGGCGCAATAGCGTCTCAATGGTCGATGTCGCTCGTGAAGCAGGGGTCTCACTCAAGACAGTCTCGCGAGTGGTTAACGAGCCTGAAGCCGTGCGCCCAGCGACGCGCGAGGCGGTGCATGACGCCATGAATCGCCTCGGCTTCCGCGCAAACTACGCCGCACGCTCGCTCAAACTCGGCAAGTACAGGTCCATAGGCCTCGTGCTCTTTGACCTCGTGGGCGGAAATCTCAGCGTGCTCAACGGTATAGCTACCGCCGCGGCGGAACAAGGCTACGCGATTACGCTGATCAAGCGGGCGGGTAACAAGGAACTCAGGCTTGCGGACGCGGCCCAAAGGATGGCGCAGCTCCCTGTAGACGGAATGATATTCAACATGGGACGAATAGCCAGCGACTTCTGTGAGTACCGCTCGCCTAAGGACCTTAAAACCGTGATCATCACGCCGACTGAGCACGCAACCTGCTCGACCGTTTCCGACGACCAGGAAGGCGCAGCGAGAATGGCCTGCAAAAGGCTAATTGAGCTTGGACATCGTCAGATACGCTTTGTCGCAGGACCAAAAGATGCTCTTGCGAGCATGGACCGTGAGCGCGGCTGGCGACTTGCGCTCGCGGAGGCGGGACTTGAAGCCACCAGTCCCTTGCGCGGGGACTGGAATGCAGACTCTGGATACGAGGCTGGTGCCCTTCTTGCAAATGACAGGAATTGCACTGCCATACTTGCGAGCAACGACAACATGGCAAACGGAGTCATGTGCGCGCTTCTTGACGCGGGACGCAAGGTTCCCGAGGACGTAAGCATCATCGGGATTGATGATTCCCTCGCTGAGACAGTCCCTCACACGACGCTAAGTTCAGTTCGCTTTGACCATCACAGACTGGGAGAGAGCGCCTTCGAAGAGGTGGTATCCCATGAAGAAAAATGCCATATCCTTATTCAAGGGAAGCTAGTTGAAAGGGACAGTATTCACAGTCTACATTAGGATGCAGACGGGCCGAGGATTGTCGATTTCCCAATGAATATTTGGATCATTGCCAAAAAGTAGCCAGCTATCAGAATTCATCCTTCAGACATCATTCCAAGAAAGAAACGCAAGCAAGGCGGCTCCGTCAACAATAGTGGCGAAGCCACTCAAAAGCGATTAATTACTATATAAAAACTACAGCTCGGAGACCCGCACGCCGTTGTAGACCTCGTCCCACTTGTCCATGGCAGGTGGCCGGTCTCGGGGTCCATGGTGTTCAGGGTGTCGCAGGTGTTGCCGAGACGCAGGATCTCAGCGGGCTCGCCGTTAACACCGCCGCGATGCCGTGGGTGAAGCCCGCGATCGTGGAGTCGCCAGAGCCGGTGGCGTTCACGCAGTCGATGCGCCCAGCTCGCTCAGCTTGGGCTTGACGAGGTAGGGCTTCTCGTCGGCGGCGAGCGAAGCGCCCGAGGTGTCGAGAAGGACCTCGGTGCCCGACTCGTTGGCGATGTCCACGAGCTTGGCGTAGTAGCCGGCGTCGACGCCGCGCGGCAGGCCGCTGGACATCGTCACGACGTCGGCGCGCCGCGAGCTCGCAGAACTTGGCGGTGAACCTGTCGAGCTCGTCGGCGCTCACCGCGGGGTCGGCCTCGAAGAACTCAGTCTGGTTGCCCTCGTGGAGCGCGGCGATGCACACGCGGTTCTCGCCAAAGATGCGCGCGAAGTCGTGGGAGACGCCGTCCTCGTCCATGCGGTCGGCGATGAAGTCGCCCATTCGGTCGCCGAGCAGGTTGGTCGCGACCACGTCGTTGCCCTGATGGCCGAGGACACGGGTGACGTTCAGGCCCTTGCCGCCGGCGGTCTTGATGGGCTCGACGCGGTTGACGTCGTCGACCTTGAGCGCGCCCGCGAGCGGGTAGGCCGTATCGATCGACGGGTTCATGGTGACGGTGAGGATCATGGCAAGCACCTAGGCCTTGTTGGTGGAGCCGAGGTTGTCCATGTGGGAGGCCACAACGTCGTAGGTCTCCTGCATGTTGGGCTTGGCGGGCTTCCTCGGGTCGAAGCAGCCGGGGTTCTCGCCCATGAAGCCGCAGGTGAACGCCTGGCGCAGCTCGGTGGCGTAGTTGACCTTGCAGATGCCGTTGCGGATGGCTTCGGCGACTTGGTCATCGGGCACACCGGAGGTGCCGTGGAGGACCAGCGGGATCTCGAGGCGGGAGCGGATCTCCTTCAGGACACCCTGCTCGATGTGCGGGGTGCCGACGTAGAAGCCGTGGGCGGTGCCCACGCCGACGGCGAGGGAGGAGCAGCCGGTGCGCGTGACAAACCCCTCGGCCTCGTCCGGGTCGGTGTAGGGACTCTTGCCCTCGACGGCCGGGCTATCGTCCTCCTTGCCGCCGACCCTGCCGAGCTCGGCCTCGACGGGGATGTCGAGCAGTGCCGCGACCTTAGTCACAAAGGCGGTCAGCGCGATGTTGTCCTCGAAAGTGTCGTGGGAGCCGTCGATCATGACGGAGGTGTAGCCGGCGTGCATGGCCTGGACGCAGCGGTCGAAGCCGTCGCCGTGGTCCAGGTGGATGGCCACGGGTACGCTGGCGGCGTCGGCGACGACCTTGCACATGGCAGCGAAGTAGTTGAGGTTGGCGTACTTGACGGTGCCCGGGGTGGTCTGCATGATGACCGGGGACTTCTTGTCCTTGGCGGCGCGGATCACGGTCATGACGAACTCGAGGCTCTCGGCGTTGAAGGCACCGACGGCGTAGTGCCCGGCCTAGGCGTCGAGCAGCATCTCCTTGGTAGTGACGAGCATGTGGTTCTCTCCATATATAGCATGCACCTGCAGGCGCGTCCCGAGTGGCATGCCAGATAGTTAGAATCGTTTCCCGGTCCTCCCTCGACGGGCATTGAGCCGGGCCGCATGTATTCAGTTTGCTAGTAGATCAAACGGGCGGCGGCCCCGCCTAGAACGGCTGGATCGTGAAGCTCCGCTCGACGGTCTGGTCCGGGGCCGCGACGATGCAGCCGCGCTTGTGCTCGAACGCGTCATCCTCATCCGAGCAGATGGAAAGGCCGCTCCACGGCTCGAGCGCGACGAAATCTCCTGCGGGCTTGCTCCACACGATCAGGTAGTCGAAGTCGGGGAACTCAATGCGGACGCCGTGGCCATCCGGTTCCTCGAGCTCGTAGCGGGCCATGAGCTCTAAGTCGAAAGGATACTGGGCGCGGGTCACCTCGCCCGAGACGAAGCCCCATCTCGGCGTTGCCGCCCGACACCCGAGCAACTCGAACTCCATCTTTCGCGCGAAGCCATGGCGGGCGAGCTCGACCTTCTTGCCCGACTCGGTGACGGCGCGGCTGTCGCGCAGGCCACCGCAGACGGGAAAGCAGATGGGCGCCTGGCCCGTCCAGACCGCAGGGTCCGGCTGCCAGAGGTACTTGCGGTCGCCTGCCTTGATGGAGGTGAGAGAGCCGCTGACCGAGGTCACGCCGACGCTCAGATACTTGTCTGAGATCACGGTCTGCAGGCTGCGTCCTCCTTGGGGGCGGGGCGCCCGCGTCCCATGCGACGGGGCGCTCCTCCCCCGCAGTTAATCGTGGTAATAGCCCTGATTCCACTTCTCGACGAGCTCGTCGAGGTAGTGGGGATCGGCCTGAGCCTTTGCGTCAGCCTTGTTCACGGCGTCGATCTTTGCCACGATCGCGTCGTGCTCGGGGGTCTTCTCGTAGCTCTCCTTGAGAAAGGCGAGCATGATGTCGGCCATGAGGAACTTGCCGGTGATCTTTCCGCCGAAGCCGACGACGTTGGCGTTGAGGCAGCGGCGGGCGTAGAGGGCAGAGGTCATGTCACGGACGAGGGCGCAGCGAGCGCCGGGGACCTTGTTCACCGAGTTGGTGATTCCGATGCCGGTGCCGCACAAGGCGACGCCGAGGTCGGCGCGGCCGAAGGCGACGGCCTCGCCGACGGCCTTACCGTAGATGGGGTAGTGCGTGCGGGTGTGGCTGTAGGTGCCCACGTCGAGGACCTCATAACCCGCCTCCTCGAGGCGGTCGTGAAGGTAGGTCTTCTCGTCGGTGACGATGTGGTCGCAGCCAAGCGCGATGATCATGGTTTATCTCCTTACATGTTTGTCTGAATGGCGTGAAGGGAATGTCTCGCCCGCTATCTAGGCGAGCTTGTTGAGCATGTCGACACGGACCTGGTGGCGGCCACCGGCGTAGTTTGCGGCGAGGAACTCACGGGCGATCTTCTTCGCGACCTCGAAGCCCACGACGTTGGGGCCCATGCAGACGATGCGGGAGTTGTTGTGCTCGCGGGTCATGTACGCGCTGCGCTCGTCGGAGATATTCGCGCAGACTATGCCCTTGACACGGGTGCAGACCATGTAGCTGCCTACGCCGTAGCCGTCGAAGCAGAACCCGAGCGTCCCGTCGTTAGCCTGGACGTCGGCGGCAACGGCGAGCGCGGAGTCCACGAAGTCCGCGGCGGGCTCCACGGAGAGGTCGACGACCTCGTGACCGTCCTCGACGAGGGCATCCTTGATGATGTTCTTGAGGGACATGCCCTCGGCGTCGGAACCGATAACGACTCTCATGCTTCCTCCTTGGTTGATCGGCAAAAGGGTCCCTCGGCACCGGCGCCGACATAACAGCGCAGCGGTGTACAAGAGCGGCTCTTGCCACACAAAAGATGCAATTGTGTTGTGGTTGGATAGTGACCTACACGCACGAATCCTCACACGCTGCCGGGCACAGCGTGGATGGAGCAGAGATGGGCGGAGCCTTAGCGGGGCTGATCACCCGCGTGAACTCCTCGACGCTCGAGCGCTGCTCGGGCATGATGCCGCCGTCGCAGATGAGCGCGTCGATGTCGGACAGTTTATAGAACGCGTAGAAGTCGCGGACGGCGATCTTACTCGTGTCTGCGACAACGTAACGGGAATCGGCCTGGTCGAAGGCCACCTTCTGGAAGTGGCCCTCCTCCATGTTGGAGGTGTACACATCGTCACCGAGCAGGCCGTTGACGCCGACGAACGCAGCATTGATACCCACCTGGGCGATGGCGTTCTCGGCGAGGGGCCCCACGAAGGCGCCCGTGCGCTCGCGGAAGGCTCCGCCGGTGAGGAACAGCTCGCAGCTCTCGCGGGGGACGAGCAGGTTGAAGACATTGATCGAGTTCGTGATCACGCGCAGGCAGCCGACCGGCAGGAAGGGAATCATCTGTTCGACCGTAGTGCCGGTACCGAGGAAGATAGTGGAGCCTTCCTCGATGTGACCGGCGGCGAGGCAGGCGGCCTCGGCCTTCTCGGCCACGTTCTTGTCGCGCTTCTCGGTGTGGGTATATTCGTGGCGTAGCATCGAGTGGACGGGCGAGGTACAACGACGAGCACCGCCATGCACGCGTTCGACATCACCCGAGGCGCTGAGCTCCTCAAGGTCGCGGCGGACCGTCATCTCCGAGACGTCAAGCGCATCAGAAATCTCCTTGACCGAGATGGTGCCATGGGCGTCCAGAAGCGCCTTCACGTGCTCGTGCCTTTCCGCTTTGATCATGTGTCCGCCCCCCTCAGTCGTCTCCGGTCGCACTCTGTTTGACGCTTATATTTGAACACTTTCGAACAGGAACGAACGCGAGAATTTGAAAAACAGCAAGTTTTACCGTTCACCGGCCATTCACTACCGTTCGCGGTTGTTCGTTCTGTTTGCCATTGTTCTATTTTGTTTGAGAAGTATTGTTACCTCAAGCAAGACGCTCAAGGACGGCTGCCCGGACGCCCGCGAGCCCGAGCAATCGTATCTATAGATAACGTTCAACACAGAAAGGGGCCCACAATGGCCACCAAAGAAGAAATCTCTATGATCGGCTTCGAGATCGTCGCGACCGCGGGCGACGCTATGACTGACCTGCTCCACGCCCTGGACGCCGCCCGCGAAGGCGACTTTGCGAAGGCGGAGGAGCTTCAGAAGAGCGCATATGACGCTCTCATCGAGGCCCACAACATCCAGACCGGCATTCTCTCCAAGGAGGCGGGCGGCTCCGAGATGGACGTGACCTTCATCATGGTTCACGCCCAAGACACCCTCATGACCACCATGATGCTGGAGAAGCAGGCCAAGTTCATGATTGACGAGTACAAGCGCATCGCTGCCCTCGAGGCCAAGACCGCCTAAGGCGAGAGGGAATAACCTCTCTCGCCTTAACGCCCGCCCAACGGACGTAATTGTTGTTCGTTGGGCAGGCGTTTTCATAGAAAGGTAGCCACCGTGATCATAGATGAACTCATTCGAGTGTTTGAAGTTTCGTTTGGTCACGTAAGCGGCAAGCATGCGTTACGTGTGCATGCCCCCGGCCGCTCCGAGATCTCAGGAAACCACACCGACCATGAGGGCGGGCACGTGATCGCCGCCTCGCTCGATGTGGCCGTCGATGGCATTGCCTGCACAAACGGAACCGAAACCGTACGCGTAGCGTCCAAGGGCTATCCCCTCTTTGAGGTCGGCCTCGGTACTCTCGACGTCCACGATGACGAGCTGGGAACCACCACCGCTCTCGTGCGCGGCATGGCCCACGAGGTTGCCGGCAACGGCGGCGTGCCTACAGGTTTTGACCTCACCATGACCTCAACCATCCCTCGGGCGGCGGGCTCTCGAGCTCTGCGGCGGTCGAGGCGACGCTCGGGCGTGCCATGGAGGCGCTATGGGGAGCCGAGCCCTCTCGCCCTGTGGCGCTCGCCCAGATGAGCCAGCGCACCGAGAACAACTACTATGGCAAGCCCTGCGGCCTCATGGACCAGGCTGCCGTGTGCTTGGGGGGTCTGGCGTTCATGGACTTCGGGGATCCCGACGAGCCCAAGGCGGAGAAGCTTGGGCTCGACTTCGAGGACTACGGATACGCGCTCGTCCTCGTCAAGGTGGGGGCCGACCACGCCGCGTCCACCGACGACTACGCCGCCATCCCCGGTGAGATGCAGGCCGTCGCCGCCAAGCTCGGTCGCACGCGCCTGTGCGAGGTGGACCGCACCGAGTTCGACCGCGAGGTCCCGACCATGCGCCGCGAGTTCGGCGATCGTGCCGTGCTGCGCTGCGTCCACTACTGGCACGAGAACAACCTCGTCGACCGTCGCTGGGCAGCGCTCCAGGCCGGCGACATCGACGCCTTCCTCGACCTCACGCGCGCCAGCGGTGCCAGCTTCGCCATGTACCTGCAAAACGTCACTGCCGAGCTCGGGCGCGAGCAGCCGGCGATGTTCGCCCTCGGTCTGGCCGAGCATATCCTGGGCCGCTGCGGCGTCGCGCGCATTCACGGCGGCGGCTTCGGGGGCACCATCCAGGCCTTCGTCCCCCTCGGCTCCGTTGACGAGTTCATCGAGCGGATGGACTATTGGCTCGGCGACGGCGCCAGCCGACGCTACACGGTCTCAGAGAAAGGGGCTTACGCGCAATGGATCTAAGGGAGAGCATACAGGAGCTCGTCGACTACTGCGTCCGTTGCGGCCTGATCGGCATGGAGGACCGCGTCTGGGCATACAACACGGCGCTCGAGTGCGCCGGCGTCAAGAGGCCCGCGCCGAATGGAGGCTGGGTGCTCGGAGGGACCCAGGCCGACGGCAACTTCGACCTCGAAACGGCCCTTCTTGCCATCGGGAACGTCGCTGTGGTGGCGGGCGCCGAGGAGGACACGGCGAGCGGGCGTGACCGCGTGGCCATGCGCGTCATGGGCGCGCTCATGCCCAAGCCCTCGGAGGTCGCCGCCCGATTCCGCGCCCTGCTGGCCGCCGGCAACCCTAGGGGCGCAACGGACGGCTTCTACGAGATGTGCTGCGACGCGGGCTACGTGCGCCGCGCCGCCATCGCGCGCAACGTCAAGTGGAAGACCGCGACCGAGTGGGGTGACCTGGAGATCACGATCAACCTCTCCAAGCCCGAGAAGGACCCGCGCGGGATCGCGGCGGCCGGTGCCGTCCCCGCCGACGGGGAAAAGTACCCTGCCTGCCAGCTCTGCATAGAGAACGAGGGCTACCCGGGCCGCGCCGCGGCGGCTGCAGGTGGCTCGCACCCCGCGCGCCAGAACCTGCGCATCGTCCCCATCGAGCTCGTCGGCGAGTGTTGGGGTCTGCAGTACTCCCCCTATGCGTACTTCAATGAGCACTGCATCGCCATGAGCGCGCGGCACCGCCCGATGCACATTGACCGCGACGCCCTCAAGCACCTGCTCGACTTCGTTGACCTTCTTCCCCACTACTTCATCGGCTCGAACGCCGACCTCCCCATCGTAGGAGGCTCGATCCTCTCGCACGACCACTACCAAGGCGGTGACCATGTATTCCCGATGATGCGCGCCGAGGTTGCCCAAACATTCGCGATGCAGGGGTTCCCGAGCGTCAAGGGAGAGGTGCTCCTCTGGCCGCTCAGCGTGCTGCGCCTGCAAAGCGGCGACCGTTCGAAGCTTCTCGAGGCGTGCGCCCACGTGATCGATGCTTGGCGCGGCTGGAGCGACGAGGCGGTCGGCGTGCGCGCGCATGACGCGGACGGCACGCCGCACAACACCGTGACCCCGGTCGTGCGCCGCGCCGGCGTAGGCTACGAGGCGTACCTGGCTCTTCGCTGCAACGTGACGAGCGAGCAGAACCCGCTCGGGGACTTTCACCCGCACGCGCAGTGGCACCACATCAAGCGCGAGAACATCGGTCTTATCGAGGTCATGGGCCTGGCCATCCTGCCGGCGCGCCTCGTGCGAGAACTTGGCGCGGTCAAGGAGTATCTGCTCGCAGGCGACTTCTCGGGCCTCGACACGGATGGGCTCAGCGCCTCGCACGCCGCATGGGCGCGCGAGCTGGCTGTCGCACACCCCGAGCTCTCCCTGGACAACGTGGACGCAATCCTGCGCGAAGGCGTGGGACAGGTCTTCGGCCATGTGCTCGAGGACGCGGGCGTCTTCAAGTGGGACGAGGGCGGCCGAGTCGCCCAGCAGCGGTTCGTCGACGCGCTGTAGGGTGTAGGCGGGCGGGGTCCGACTTTACCCGCCCGCTCTTCGCGCGCACGCCGTTGGCCTGAGCCAATTGGGCGGCGCGCCCCTCGAAAACACCGCAGCGAGCCTCTTTACGGGCAAGAATGATCCGCCAGGGACACTTGCTCGCTTTAATGCCAAACCAAGGAAGGGGCGAGCGATGTCGGCTGGTTTTTGCACCAGTGTTGTACCAGACATAAAAACTGGTCGAAGGCTATGCCTCCGACCAGTGGATTTACTGGTGGCGGGGAAGGGAATCGAACCCCTGACACGGGGATTTTCAGTCCCCTGCTCTACCAACTGAGCTACCCAGCCAAATTACTGAACAAACAGCCTATTTAGAATATCAAAGTCACGGCCAAAGTCAACGCCCTTCTCGGATTCTTTAGAAGGCACCTCCGCCGCCTCCGTCGCCGAAGCCGCCGCCCCCACCGCCGGAGAAGCCGCCGCCCCCACCACCGCCAGAGCTCATGGAGGAGGCAGCGAGGGAGGCTGTGCTCACGCTATGGGCATGGGCGACCGAACCAGAGAATGCGTTGACGGGCATATCCCTCGTGCCCCCATAGTAGTACCAGCCGTAGACCGGCGCGATCCTCGCGTCCTCAAGTATCTGTGGCATCGTAGTCTTGAGCTGCTTTATTACCTCATCCGCCACATCGAGAACCACGGCCATCACAAGGAGCTGGTTCCAGAGGACGACGTCGGTTGGTATAGCCTCGCCGAGGCGCGTGAAGTCTTTGAGCCACCGACGGAGTGCCTTGAGCTTTGCCTGCAGCTCGAGCGCCTCATCCGAGAGGCTGTTTAATTTTGATGCAGCAGCGCAGCTCCCCCAGGCTGCCGCGGCGAGCACTGCCACGACGCCGAAGCCTACCGGTTTCGGGACGATCTCGACAATTGTGAAGGCTAGCATGGCTAGCGCGAACAGGACATCAAGAACCCCAAGCCCGATGAGGGCACCCTTGCCCGTGCCCCTTGTGTCATTGAAGAAGCCTCGAGAGGTGCAGCTACCCTTTATGACCGACTCCCAGGTCTCATAGGCGCTCGAGTATTGCTCTGCATGCTCCTTTGCGATTGTCTCCATGCGGTTAAAGTAGAGCTCCTGATGGCTTCCCTCGTAAGGCGCGACCTTATCGAAGAGGAAGGTGAGCGTGGCATAGTCAACTTTCTTCCTTTTCTCAGTCTCTTGGCTGATGTCTTGCTCGGTGCGTGTCAGACGATAGTCCTCGTCAATTCGCTCGCTACCTAAGAATCCCTGTTTAGTAGTCCTCACGAGGTCAAGCTGGACGGCCCCGATGTCGGTAAGGCGCATGAGCGAGGCCGTGAGCTCCTTTCCGTGTGGCTTGCCATTACTCAGGAGGGCGCCCAGCACGGCAGGATGGTCGTCACTCGGCACGTCACGGAAGTAGTCATCATCGAACTGGGGTTTATGGGTCCTTTTGTACTTGCCCCAGCGGAACAGAGAGAAGGCTATCGATCCCAATGCTACCAGGCACGCCAATGCCAGGGAGCCATAGCTAAAGACGATGGCCGCCTGTCGCTTGGCGTTTGCCTGGTCTGCCCAGCTCTGCTCCTCGGAGAGAATCGTCTGGAGCTTGCTCATGTTGATTGTCTGCGTGTCTGAGAGCCAGAAGGTGGGGAAGGTGATGCGTGCCTCGGCATACTCAGAACCTCCGACGCCGGGCAAGGTGTAGACGATATCGTTTCCCTTGAAGTTGACGTTGCCGTCGAGGGGGCCATGCCCCCAGGCGCGGACGTTCTCCTCGGCACTGACCATGGCGCCATCGGGTACGGGTAGGTGGATCGTGCAGGTCACGTTCTTGGACTCGACGTCCCAGCCGCTCGAGACGAACTTCCAGTACAGCTCCGAGGTGTCGGTATAACGTGCCGCAAGGTTTGTGTCGGTGTATGCGATGAAGAATTGTACCTTCTCGTCGGTGTGCGGCGAGTAGAGCTTGACCTTGATGGCGCCCTTCTCCTGACTTATTGAGTAGGTGTTGGGGCTGCCGGAAGACGACTGAGTGAAAACGGTGAGCCGGCCGTTTTCGATGATGCCGACGGTATCAATGCTTGTCTCGATCTGCCTGCCATCGTAGTCACCTGTGGGTATCTTCCAATAGACACCGTTGTACGAGCCGTCGAAGTCGAACTCACGCGTCTCGCCCACACTGAGCGACCCGTCTGTGGCAATCGTGGCGTCTATGTCCACGTAATCGATGGAGTAGCTCCTCGCCAGGGCCCGTGACGGAAGCACGATGAGCGCAAGCGCGGCGATCGATGCGATCACAAGCATTGCGCGAACCCTGTGCAGAGTCGTCGATAGTCCCGGGCGTGGCGTCATGGTATGCTCCTTTGAGATGCAAGGCGAGTATCCACGAGAGAATATACCAGAGCTGCTTGGCAAAGGACGTTGAGACTGGCATGTGGTGGGCCAAGCAGGGATGGGAAGGGTCCGTGGTACGAGAGACGCCCAGACCGCGAGCGCAAGACCCGTGCTAATGGAACTGGTGTATTCGCGTCTGGGTCATCTTGTGCCATTGGCCGAAAGCTATTGAGCGGTCGTTGTCCTAACAGAACCTGACCTCGAAGCCGCGCTCGTCCGAGACGGGTTCGATCTCAGCCTTCTCGTCTATGCGGTAGTCGATGGGATAGCGGGCGTATGAGGAGGAAAGACCCCCAAACCATCGGCTGATCTGATCGTTTGTGCCCTGAAGCTCCATCGCGACCGTGCCGTCGCTATCGTTTCTGACCCAACCGGTGCAACCCATCTTGTCCGCGATTATCCGAGAGGTCCAGCGAAAACCAACGCCTTGGACCTCCCCGCGAAAGCGCAGCCTGAGTCTGCGGAGACTCTCGGGGGCATCTCCGCTTTCTGTGTCCTTCCGTCTGAAGCAGAACATCTGGAGTCCTCCTTTTGCCTATGGGCGGATTGCGCGTATTTGGGCACTTATGCGTACAATACCATGTGAGGCTCGGATGTATCGTCACCATGTGCTCGGGAGGCAGTCGTCAGCAGCTGGCCACGCCTCGTCCGGGCGGCTTCAGGAGGTCTGATGAACACAAGCAGGAGAAACTTCCTTGCCCTTACGTCTGGGCTTGGCGTCCTTGGTCTTGCGGCGTGTGCGCCAAAGCAGGGCGGTTCTGGTAATGAGGACCATGGGGGTACGGGTACCCAAGAGCCTGAGGTCAACCTCAGGGAGTTCGAGGACCTCAAGCTCGACGTTGACGCATGGCAGTATGACAAGGGTAACGACTGCTACTATCAGCTCGGTCTCAAGTACTGCACCAAGCCGGCAAGTACCACCTACGAGTCGCTGGCTATCTTCGTTCCCGGTGCTTACTTTGACGCCACGGCAAAGGGCAACAGGTACAGCTGCTCCGTCAAGAAGGATGCCACTGTTGGGACCCTGAGCCCCGTCACGGCACCTGCGGTCATGCCGATCAACTCGGTGAGGCTCTCTGCCCAGGCCTGTCCGGAGTCATATAGCTATGAGGGTCTCTCTCGCTACCTGAAGGCAGGGCTCGTCTACGTGTATGCGGGCTTTCGAGGTCGTTCGAGCGGTTATGACAGCAGCTCGAAGGCCATGATAGCCGGTGGCTCCCCCTGGCCTGTCGTCGGTCTCAAGGCGGCCGTGCGCTACCTGCGCTATAACGCCGCAAGCCTCCCCATCGATCCCGAGCGTATCTTCGTCTTTGGGTACGGTGCGGGAGGGGGGCTGAGCGCGACCATGGGAGCGATGGGTGACAGCGATCTCTATGCCCCGTATCTCGACAGCATTGGGGCGGCGACACACGACGCGCAAGGCGCCGCTCTCTCGGACAAGATCTACGGCTCGGCATCATGGTGTCCCATAACGTCCTTCGATACGCAAGACAGCGCCTACGAGTGGATGATGGGGCAGTTCGCAAGTACGGACACCCGCGCGAGCGACGCATGGACCAAGCTTCTCTCGACAGACCTCGCTACCGCGTACGGCGACTATGTCAACGGCATGGACCTCCGCGACGACAGCGACAATGCGCTCAGGCTCAGTGCCGTCGATGACGGAGCCTACGTGGACGGTAGCTACTACGAGTACGTCATGGACACGATAGAATCCTCTGCGGCGGATTTCTTCTCTCGCATGAGCTTTCCCTATACCTATACGCCCGCACAGATGGGTGATCCCTGCTTTCCGGGCAATCCTAACTTAGTGAGAGAGAGCGAGGCGGCCGCCAACGAGGCGACGACCGAGGAGGGCACATCGGGCTCGACCTCAATCACATCTGGCGTGAGTTCTGTGAAATCGACGGTCTATGATTCGGCCTCAGCGTATCTCAGCGCCCTCAACAGCAACGGTCGTTGGATCACCTATAGCTCGAATCTGGGTACAGTGAGGATCTCGAGCCTGTGGGACTTCGTCACGCGCTGCCGTCCGGCCTCCCGTTCGGTCGCCGCCTTCGACATGCTCGATCGCAGCTCCAGCTACAACCAGCTCTTTGGCATTGGCGAGGAGAGCACCTTGCACTTCGACCAGACGGTGGGTGGACTCTTGGCATCTAAGCAGGCCAGCTATGCCGCTGCCAAAGGCTTTGATGCAACGCTCGTGACGGAGTGGTCGGACGATCTGGCGAAGAGAGACTCGATGGACAACGGTATGGCCACGCGCATTGCTGCCATGAATCCACTCTACGCTCTGAGTGGTCACTATGATGGCTTTGGCAAGTCGGGCGTCGCGGCGCATTGGCGCATCAACTCGGGACTCTTCCAGACTGCCGCTGCCCTGACCGGTGAACTCAATCTGGTGCTGGCGCTCAGACACTACGATGGGGTGGCGGACGTGAGTTACGAGACGGTGTGGGGCCGTGGATTCGAGCTTGCAGAGCGCCAAGGGGATCCGCAGGACAATCTGGTTTCCTGGATCGTCTCATGCTGTCCTGCCGTGGCAAAGGATGGCAACACATCAAAGGGAGATTCGGGTGGGGACGGAGATAGCCCCAATGACCCTTCGTAGGGTTCTACGTCCTTGTCTGAGTGACGGGCTGGCGAGCTCTCAGGCAGGCCGTTGATAGCGATGGGTTTTGCGAGTCTCTCGATGCGTTTGGACGAACTCGTCGGCGCGTCTTGTGTACAAAAAGCACACTCTTTGGCCCTTGCTTAAGAGGGCGAGGACCATCACGCTTGCAGCATTCTCATCATGAGGTGATGAAACCCATTACCTTACACAATGTTTTTTGACCACACAAGAGTAAATCGGTAAGAGTTATATTTTTCTCCTTTTTGTGTTAAAATGGATGTCATAAGCACGAAAGGAGAATTTGTATGTATGAAGTAGGTGAGTACATCGTCCATCCCGGGCAGGGCGTCTGCAAGGTCGAGGATGTTATCGAGAACCCTGAGGTGAGCTATATGCTCATGCCCGTAGGTACGTCCAATCCCATGCGCATTAGCTTCCCGATCTCCGGTGAGAATCGATTAAGACCCGTCCTGTCACACGATGAGGCACAGGAACTCGTAGACGAGTATACCGACCTATCCATCGATGACTACCGCTCGGCAAGCATCGCTCTTGAGGAGCAGTACTACAGGGATAAGATTCGTCGCGGCACCTGCCTCGACTCCGTGCGTACCGTCAAGACCTTCCGCCACCGCATCGACGAGGCGAAGGCCAACAACAAGAGGCCCCCCGTCGTGTACGAGCGCATTCTCAAACAGGCCATCGAGCGCTCGCTCGAGGAGCTCTCGATCGCACTCGACATGTCAAAAGACGACATTGTTTCGCTTTTCGAGTCCAGGGAGTCAGACGTGCAGGACAACTAGCAACAGCTGGCATGAAGCCCTCATAATGGTCCCCGCGATTCCTGATGGGTAACGTGGGCCTTTGGGGTCGCTTAGCGCCCCGACAGTTCACATGGCTGCCACTGTGACAGGTGGGTTCATTGCCTCTGGCTCGCTCGTATTGCCGACCCGTTACTCGTCATCCGCTCAGGAAACGTGCAATCGGGGCGAAGTTTGTCAGCAATCAAGGTCACGGTCCCGAGTTTGATCAAAGGCCAGGTGATGGGTTTTTGGCAATGTGGGCTGCTCCTTGGCGGGTGCACCCACCCTCAGCTCCGGCGGATTGTGACGTCTGCCGAAAACTGTGAGAGAGCGTGAGAGGGCAAATACATCAGCTTGACTGCCTGCGAAGGAGTATTTTAGCTACCCCGCGTTGACCAAGATTATCCTGCGTCTCAATGAGAGCACTCTGTTACAGTTGGGAGTCGAGGGCCTCCCATGACGTACAATAAACCTCTGTGTGAGAGGTGTCGCCAATCGGATGGTCTCCCTGTTGGTTGGCACCCACAGGGAGAGCAAGCGCAAGTTCGTGCACGACAGACGAGTGCGACCGCACGGGGCGACGAGAGGCAGCCCTAGAGAAGATGGATGCCCGTCTTTAGCTGCTGTGAAGGTTACTTGCATAGTCAGCGAGGGCTTGTTGATGCCCATCAGCTGGCGGACTCTTCATGCCCGTGATGGTCTGACAAAGACCAAGAGAGTTTTTTGGTTTATTTGCTTGTATGAAGGCGTTTTGTACGCCCCTACGCTAAGGAGAGGTCATGGTAGACAACGTTGACACATCCCAGGCTCGTGCCATCGTCACGGTACTGGGCTCGGATCAACCTGGCATCGTCGCGGCGGTCTCGGGTACTCTCGCTGGTCATGACATCAATATCCTCGACATCTCGCAGACTATTCTGAAAGAGATCTTTACAATGACGATGCTTGTGGACGTGAGTGCCTCCGACGTTGAGTTCAAGCAGGTGCAGGAGCAGCTTGACCAGCTCGCTGAGACGCTTGGCGTACAGATCACCATGCAACGTGAGGAGGTCTTCAATTTTATGTATCGTCTCTAGCCCTGTCGTAGCGTGACCCTTGTGGGAACGGCGCATGGCGACGGTCAACGGATGGGGAGGGATTTATGGCAGGCAAAGGTAGCGAGAGGTTCTCTGGGCGCTTTCTTACGAGAGGAGAGACGTCGGCGTTCGCGCACATGGCTGATGGGTATCCCATGCCATCAGAGGGCCTCGGACGTCCTCCCATCTCAGACAGGCTGTACGAGGGCATGCAAGGCATCGATGAGGTGCCTGCAGAACTCTATGCGCAGCGCCATGTCAAGAGGGGGCTGCGCAACTCCGACGGTTCGGGCGTGCTCGTGGGGCTCACCACGATCTCCGATGTGCATGGCTACAGCAAGGTTAACGGCATGGTCGTACCCGACAGAGGGGAGCTCAGGCTTCGCGGCTATCGCATTGGCGACCTCGTGCGCGGCTGCCACGACGCAGATCGCTTTGGCTATGAGGAGGTCGCCTTCCTCCTGTTCACGGGTTCCTTACCCAATCAGGCCGAGCTTGATGACTTCAAGGCGCGCATCGCGATGCGCAGGCAATTACCCGAGGGGTATCTGGGCATCTTCCCCCGCACCACCTATGGCCACTCTATTATGAACGTCCTCCAGCGGGCGACCCTCTTGCTCTACGCTTTCGACCGTGATCCTGATGACACCTCGCCCATCCACGAGATAGACGTCGCGATCTCTCTTCTCGGTCGTCTACCGCGTGTGGCGTCCATCGCTTACCAAGCCTCTGTCGCCGATCGGGAGGGCAGCCGACTCAGGATTCCGCCCGCGCGCGAGAGCTACACCATGGCCGAGACGATTCTGGACATCCTCTGTGGTGACGAGGGCTTCTCTCGCGAGGAGTCCATGATGCTTGACGTGATGCTCATGTTGCATGCAGAGCATGGTGGCGGCAACAACTCAACCTTCTCGTGCCGCGTCCTCTCGTCGTCGGGTACGGATGCCTACAGCAGCTATGCGGCCGCCCTTGGCTCACTCAAGGGCCCCAAGCATGGTGGTGCGAACTTTAAGGCCAGTGAGATGATGGAGGACATCGCCGATCACGTGCACGACTGGTCGAGCGATCAGGAGGTGTCGGACTATCTCATGAAGGTGCTCAGGAAAGAGACCTTTGACCACTCGGGGCTCATCTACGGCTTGGGGCATGCCGTCTACACCATCACGGACCCACGCGCCGAGGCCGTGCGCTCCTATGCCCGCGCGTTAGCCGAGAAGAAGGGTGAGCTCGATCGCTTCGAGCTCATACGTCGCATCGAGCGCCTGGGACCCCAGCTCATGCGTGATGTCATGCACATAACGAAGCCCATCTCGACCAATATCGACATGTATACGGGCTTCGTCTACACCATGTTGGGCATCCCGAAGGATCTTTTCACACCGCTCTTCGCACTGTCGCGTCTGAGCGGCTGGGCAGCACACCGCATGGAGGAGCTCTATGGTCCGGCGCGCATCATACGACCGGCGTATAGTGCCTACATGGACGACAGGGCCTATGTGCCCATCGAGGAGCGCTAGTTAGGTGGGTGTGATGGGCATGAGTGACAAGGATTCGGACCTGAGCCATGAGGACCAAGTTGTCCCCATGGCCACCCTAAGACTCGTCTTCTGTGACATGGACTCGACCTTTCTGGCCGATGATAAGTCGATCCCCAGGGATAATGCCATGGCGCTCGATCTCCTTGCGGAGAGGGACGTTGGCTTTGTCCCATGTACGGGCCGGGCTTGGTCTGCGGTTCCTGCGGAGGTCTTGGACCATCCCGCTGTCCGATATGTCATCGCGGCGAACGGTGCCATCGTGAGAGATGTTAGGTCCAAGAGGACGCTTCGGGCGACATTGATCGGAGCGAGGCGTGCGCTCGCCCTCTTTGGGCGCGTTCGCGACATCAGTTGTACCTTTGACGTGTTCTCTAAGGGCGCATCCCGCGCAAATGCTACGCGTTTTGGGCGCATCAGGGATTTTGGCATAGACGCACCGACCGTCGATTGGCTCTTGGGTCGGCGAGTACAGCTCAGCCTCCCCACCGAGGGGATCATTAACGCCTATCCGGATGTCGAGAAGATCACGATGTACTTTGGGGATGATGACGCGCGTCAGAGGATCATTGCGGCAGCCGAGATGGATCCATCCCTCTGTTGGACAAGTAGCCATCCTTACAACGTCGAGGTCATGGATGGGGCCGCGAGCAAGGGGGCAGCCCTCAGCTGGTTGTGTAGGTGGCTGCATGTCAGTCTCACAGATGTCGTGGCCTTTGGGGATTCACCCAATGATCTGTCCATGCTTGAGGCGGCGGGCGATGGCGTCGCTATGGCCAATGCCTCGAGCGAGGTCAAGGCTGTCGCGAAACATGTGACCAGACGTGACAACGGTCAAGGCGGGGTGGGAGAGTATCTTCGCGAGCGCTATTTTGTATGGCGTTCTTGAAGTCTATAGTGCCGGAACAGACCTTCCGGCCGCATGATGGTGGCATGGCGACGATACGTCCGCGGAGGGACTGACATGTCAAGGACACCGGAGGCCCCAGGGCTTACGGAAGGTGACATGGAGGCGCCCGGACTCAGGCGGAGGCTGCGGACTCAGGCAGAGGCCGAGAAGGGCGAGGCCGAGATCTGTTTTGGTTCATTCCTAACTTGGGCAAACACTGGACCCGCTCACGGAAACGCAGTTTGGGTGGGGCGTCGAAGGCAGAATGTGCTTTTCCGTCACGTCGCAACCGTAGAATGCACTTTTCCGTGAGGCGCCGGCTGCAGAATGCGCTTTTCCGTGAGGCCAGACTCCGAACCGAGATCTGCGGACCCCCGCGCAACCCGCCCCGCAGGCTGGCGGGGGGTTGCTCGAGCGCATTTGCCCAGTT